>OUNM010243338.1_pt1 | contig 40880 bp, 48 predicted proteins | sample 1769961 | NCBI WGS metagenome assembly OUNM01 (sample SAMEA3914820, study PRJEB12502) | metagenome | biome: forest; material: soil | place: USA | collected 2012-03-12 | depth 0.3 m | reverse complement strand
GTTCGAGGCCCCCAAGGGATTTTCAGCCCGCCGCAACCAACTGCCCTGGACTCGCAGTGTGTGACCTGAGCCCACCGCACACACCACGCACCAGTCACTCGACGCCGCACAATTTGTCGACTTGCATCCCGGGCCGTCGCCATCACAGTGCTGCACTGTCAAACACTGCCACGATGCCCGACAGCAACGACATGCCGACGAGCGGCGGCGGGAGCGAAAGCGGCAGGGAAAACCCGACCCGCATCGACGCTGACGCTGTCGCTGCAGCGACTGCACACATCGACGAGGATCCCGCCAGAATGCCGCACCGCGACCCCAGCCCCGCTCCGCCAGCGCAACCCGCACAACCCGCGCCGCGCCCCACACATACAGAGAGTCCCCTACCCGGTCTCGCCAGTCCGCATGCTGTGCTCCACGAGGGCGACGATCATCACCGCCTTCAGCAACACAGGGACCCCGGCCGCACGCCTGACCCCCAGCAGGAGGACCCGTACCGGCACCACGACCAGGACCAACGGCGCGACGAGTACCCGGAGCATGGCCAGTACCAAACGGACGACCAGTACCAGCAGCACGACCAATACCAACACGACGAGCAGTACTCCCAGCACTCCTACCACGACGACCAGCGCAGCCATTCCGGCATCGTCGCCGCCGACTCGGACGACACCCACGATGAAGACGAGTTCGAGCTCACCGACGGCTACGAGACGGCCTCGACCGGCTCCACCAGCGTGACCTCGTCCATCTATGCCCACACCTTCGAGAACGGCCGCCGCTACCAGCACTTCAAGAATGGCCGCTACCCGATCCCCAACGACGACGAGGAGCTCAACCGCGAGGACATGAAGCACGCCATGCTGATGGAGCTGTGCGACGGCCAGCTCTTCTACGCCCCCATCGGCAAGAACCCGCACAAGATTCTTGATGTCGGCACTGGCACCGGTGAGTGGATCCCCGCTGCGCTGAGCCAAGGGTATGAATGGCAGCTAACGATACGGCAGGCGTTTGGGCAATCGAGGTCGGCGACCAGTTCCCTAACGCCCGCGTCCGCGGCATCGACCTGTCTCCCACCCAGCCCGTGTGGGTACCGCCAAACGTCGACTTCCTCGTCGACGACTGCGAACAGGGCGAGTGGCTCGACCAGGATAACGACTTGGTCCACTTCCGGTTCATGACCATCGTACTCAAGGACGTCCAAGCCGTGCTCAGGCACACGTACGAGTGAGTTTGAGTTTTATGCCGTTGTTCGGGCCGTTGCTCCGGTCGTCGTTTGGGCCGCCTACTGACCCACCTACAGGAGCCTAAAACCCGGCGGCTGGGTCGAGCTCCAGGAGCTCTCCGGCGACGTCCTCTGCGACGACGGCACCATGCCCGACAACGACCCCGTCAAGTACTGCTACGACCTCGCCCACACCGCTTTCACCAAGTTCAACATGGACGTGAGGCTACCCAAGGCCCTCGAGCCTCTCCTGCGCAACGCCGGCTTCGACAACGTCCAGTGCGTCGTCAAGAAGGTGCCCATTGGCCCCTGGGCCCGCGACAAGACCCTCCGTGTTGTCGGCATGTACCAAAAAATGGCCGTACAGGACATTCTTCCCGCCTTCGCCGGCAGGCCCTTCACTGCCCTCGGCATGTCACAAGTCGAGAGCCAGGTCACGCTGGCCCACGCCAGGCAGGCCTTGGGTGATGCGAGGGTGCACCGATATTTTTTGTACTACTTTTGGTTTGCACAGAAGCCATTGCGTTGACGTGGGACGGTTGCGCCAGGGAATGGTTGGAGGGAGGGTTTTGGCACAGGATCTTTCAGGATGGATCAAGGTTCACGTATCACGACTTGATTTTGACATTAGCGGCAGAGCGTTGGGGAGTTTCTTGGGCTGTTTCGTATATACCAGGCTAATTTTTGGATCGCATTCACTTCCACTGGGCAACCATCCTTTCCGTGATTGCAAGGCTCTGCCGCGCCGTTTTGGGCAAACACTGGACGTCAAAAGGGGCTGAATGGCCGGTGGCTCGCACCATTCCGGAACGACAAAGAAACCTCGAAACGACCACCATTGTTTGCACCGCGCCCTGCACGTCGACACCCTAGCTTTGTCCCCCTTCCAAAGGAGGTTTCAGTTCCCTCAAAATTCCGGACAGCTCCCACCATCAGCCCCCGACCTCTCTCCCATCCTTCTCGACGAATCCACAACACCACCCAAAACACCAACAAAACCCCAAACCACCACAATGGCCCAGCCAAACGAACGCCCCCCCTCCCCCTACGCCTTCAAATTCGGCACCCACCATTACTCCATCCTCAACCACCCCCCCTCCACCCTTCCCCAGCCCACCAACCGCCACTCGGGCTTCGCCCCGCTCTTCCCCCCCCTCGACGACACCTTCTACGCCGACCCCCCCTCCCACGACCTCATCAGTCGTCCCGTGCCGGACAAGCCCACCGCCCACGAGATCGACGTCATCTTCAACACCGAGGAGACGCAGCTGACGTACAACCATGGGCTGCGCACCTGGGAGATCACCGCGCTGCAGGGGGAGATGGCGAATGGCGTGCCCGGGGGCCACCGCACGGAGGATATGCAGGTCGACTATGCCTTTGATGCGGCTGGGGGTGGGGGGATCACGGTCGATGAGAGCGGGTGGTGCGAGATTTTTCGCAAGGAGTTGTGGTATAATTTCAGGGTCAAGGTTTATGATGGGACGTGGTTGATTGATGGGATTCCGGGGGTGAAGAAGAGGGATTGGTGGAGTGTAGATTGTGAGGGGGTTTGGCGGGAGACGAGGTATGTTGATTTCTGATTTTCTTTTCGGATTTGAGGGATGGGTGGTCATGTGGGCTGTGGAGGTGTCCTGAGGGCGATGGGTCTCTGAAGGTGGCGCCGGCGCGCCCCAAACAGAAGTTCATGGCTGACGTGGGGAGTAGGATTTCGTTAGAGATGGCGGATCGGTGGTTGAAGTGGATGGCCAAGACTGCGTGGCTGGGGAATGTGCTGTTTGAGAAGCGGGAGGAGTGGATGGAGGCGGAGCCGGCCTTCGTGGATCTCGATCCGCGGCGATATCGGTTGGGGCCAAACAAGAAGCCGTGGAGGATTCCGGGACGGGGCGATAATTATGACCCGGACAAGGTGCTGAAGGAGATTGAGAACCGGCTGAGGGGGAAGTTGGTGTGGACGTTTATGGATGACGGGCATAACCCGGATGAGCAGTTGGACCAATCGGACCTGTATGGGCACACGAATCGGTGTTGGGACGACGGGAACACGCCGACGCCGCACACGCCGGTACAACAGAGGGCGAAGGGCTTCCTGGCGATCTCCATTCATGTGCGGTTTCTGAGGGTCCTGTTGAATCCCCGGTCGACGCTGGCGGAGAGGTGCCTTGCGAGGTTCGCGATGGCGGAAACGGTAGACTCTCGCCTTTCCTCCGGCATATAATGTTCCCTCGCTAACATTGTGCCTAGATGCTGCATGAGGTCATGGTGAGTGCCTTTGGACTTGCTCCCCTGGGGGACTCTCATGACGTCTGACTTGGATACCAGCACGCGATCCCTTGGGTGCCGCATGTGGATGGTGTGTACCGCTTCACCGAGCCGGTAAGTTGTCTCCTTGCTGCGATATAGTCCTCGTCTTTATGGATCACATGAGTTCTGCCGCACACAATGCTGACACGCTCCGCCAGTACTATGGGGACCAGTGGTAAGTTTTGAGTGTCATGTTCCAGACTGTGGCGGCTTCGAAAGAGGCAAACCGGGCCGCTCCTGCATTACCCGTCTCCCTCCGTACAAGTCCAACCAGGCCAAAGAAACAGGGCTGACCATTCCCAGGGCCCGAGAATTCGGCTCCTCTGGTATCCATAGCTTGTTCGGCAGTGACTTCTTCGAGGCTCCAGTAACCTGCAGTGTCGGCAAGACAGGCTATAGGTACGGCCTCGGCATGTTGCCCTTCCCTCACCCGCAAAGCGTCGAGCCCATCAGATCCCTCAACGGCACCCCCGTTGCTCCCTTGGGCCACCTATCTACCATCGGCCCCGTCCCTGTCGCCTGGGCCTCCTCAACCCTCCTCGAATCCTTCTACACCACGCTCGCCGCTAGATATGGCCTAGCCGTCTTCGAAGCCCCGCGGGTTCTCTCCGGCGCCCACATGAGCCGTGGTTTCTATAGGATCACCACGCCCGCCCAGCCCGTTTCCACCGCTCTTGCAGCAGTTCACTCCAGTCTCGCCCCCCAGTTCGAAACCGCCCTCTCTTGCCTCCAGGCCCGCCGCGCCGTCTGGTCCCGCCTGCGGCCATGGCACGGAGACTCCTACCACAAGTGGTGCCAAACCCCCTACTCCAACCCGACTGCACGGGCCAACGGTATGTGAAACCCGACCTGTCTTTCACGCCCTTGCAGCTGCCCCTACCGCCCTCAGAAGCCCATCACCCGGAGCCCCTCATCCCAACACACCCCGGAGACAGAACGGAACTTTTCACTGACTTTCCCACAGTCGGCCGCTTCTCAGCCGCCCTCACCTTGCGGTACGCCGACGCGTATCAGGCCGAGGCCGAGGCCATGGAGGCCGTCGGCGGCTTGACCTATAACCTCATCAACCGCCGAAAGACACAGTGGGATACCCTCGCCCCGGGACGCGACTGGCTCTTCAGGTTGCTCGGGATGATGATGCACGCGGTGCTGCCCGCGCGGAAGAACGATAGGAAGTATGCGAGGCCGCACAGGGTGGAGCCGAATGTGTGGGTGCCGAGCCGGGCCGCGTTGGCCGCTGGGAACGGGGGGTGGCGGTTTGCGAAGAAGATAAGGGTTTATAAGAAGATTGGACAAATCCACTATGAACTGCCGGCGAGGCATCAGACGCCGCGCATGAAGACGGATGATCGCGGGCGTCAGCAGCCTGTGCCGACTCGGTTGTGGTTGCTGCAGGCGGCGTTGGACCAGAAGGAGGAGGGAGAGCGGAGGTGGCCGATACCGGCCCCGTTGATGGCCATGGTGAATCGGGAGTTGCACTCGTTGTTCGTGCAGGCGACGATCGACAAGGAGGCCGAGGACTGGTTGGATTGGGGCTTTGAGTTTCCGGTGTATAGCGAGCAGCTGGTGACGGTTAATGCCAATGGGGGTTATGTGCCTCATGGGCTGCCCGCTGCCGCTGCCGCTGCCGCCGGAGTCGACGTTCAGATGCAGGGCATGGTTGCGCAGGTCGTTGGCCAGCGCTGGCCCCCTCCCGTTACGCGAGGCAGGGAGCCGTGGTCAAAGAACCACTTTACCGTCTCCGAGGTGGGCGAGAGAGTTTCGGATCAGCCAGGAGGGACGAACTGGGCTCTGGCGCCGGACGACCAGGGGGGCTATGATGTGTGGGACATCAGCTGTGAGTTTTTTCCTGGAGCCTCTGAAAGTTGGCCGACGGGTACGGTACTGACCATGACATGTCACGCACGCCAGATATCCCCAGCACCGACCCCAATCTGGTGCTGGAAAACGTGCTGGAGAAAACACCGCTGGGTCGGCAGATTGTCTCCCAGAAGCTGTTGGAAGTTCTCCGAGCCAACGGCCGCTGGCCGGTGGGGAAGCTCTTGACCTGGAAGCACCCGCAAGAAGTCGCTGAGCATGACGGACTGGACGGCCGCACTCTGTGGCATGTCATCGGGAATTTTATTTACAACCTCACCAGTAGGTCTTTCCCCTTACTCTGTGGGAGCAACGGCTGATTTTATCCCAGATTTTCCGTTTCCCACCCTGGGAGACTTGGAAGATGTGACTTCGAAGGAGAAGACACTTGAAGAGGCCCTGGCGACTGATGATCCCGCCGTTATCCTCGAACGCCTGGCTCCGTACAAGTGTGGTTTCCTCCGACAGGCGGCATGCGGCGCCCCGACACAGCGGCCGTTCACGTTGCGAGAACTCGGGAGATACATATTCCCCAACATTGGCATGTACTGTGCCATTGACGGGGACGTGTATGACCTTGGGCGTATGGAATCCCCCTCTGTCAGATGATGACTCTTGACTGACCCACGACAGGCTACCTCCACTCCCACCCCGGCGGTGCCAAAATCCTCCAGGAATGCGCCGGCCGTGACGCCACCGACGAGTTCTACGACGCGCACGCCGACTGCAGAGCCACACTGAAAGCCCACAGCTCCCTGAAGGTAGGCTACCTCGTGGAAGAGCGGGAACGCAACAGCGAGATCACCATCGAGGAGATCGTCCTCCTCGACCGAGTGTACTCCATTCCATGTCAGTATTCGTTCTCAACCTCATATTCCCTCGTGTGCCGTAACCATACTTACCTATTTACTCAGACATCGACGTCGTGAACGAAGCCCTCCTCCCCGACCTCCAACCCTTCGCCGGCACCGACGCCACGCCCATCCTGCGGTCCGAAAACGCACCCGCCGCACTTCACCAGCTCCTCAAGCATGAGAACGTCGTCATCGCCAAGCTCGAAACCAAGCGCCAGATCACAGCCGAGGAGCTCCACGAGCACAATCACATCCCCACCGCAGACGACCGGTCCTCCAATGAGCCCCCGAAGAACTCCAGCTGGCGGGTCTGGATATCTGTCGACACGTCCGACACAGCGCTCAATCACCAGACAGTATATGACGTGACTCGTACGTGCCACAAGTTCACGTCCTAATAGTCTCTTCATTCCACGGTGTCAGCGCTAACAAGCAGACTACAGTCCCGATGATGTTCGGCGGCGCAAAGCTGGACAAGACGCTCCGACCTTTCCTAGGCAGGCAATGCCGCGATGTGGGAGTTGCAAAGCTGCTGCGGACCAAGTATCATGGCTTCAAGATTGGGGAGCTGGTTCAGGGCTGGCCTCAGGGTGCGCCTGAAGGTGAGTGAAGGAGGGTGTCGGGAGGAGAACGGTTTGACGACAGGACATTGCTGACGACGTGCTCCAAGCTGCAGCTCGCAAGGCGCAATCCGGGGATTATCGGGGCCGAGACGAACGGCAGCTTGCGGGGAGGAAGAGACGGGTTGGGCCGCTGAATGACGAGGGTTTGACTTGGTCGAAGCGGGTCGCACGGCGGGGATGGGCATGATCAGTTTCGTTTTGTCATGGTCAATGGTAGGTTATAGGTTCGGCGTTGTCTGATTTCTGGTCTGTAACTTAAAAAACGTGAAGGAGGTATCGTACGAACTAGGAAACATCGTATAAGATCTGGTCGTCACGTCATGGCCTATATGCCCTGGCCCCTTTAACTGCGTCCTCCAGATACATCGTGTTAACGACCCCCTTGGCCAATCCTTTTTATGTCCGCCTTGGTCCAACCATCTCTGCCTTTTCCCAGAATCACAAACCCGTCTAAAAAGAACTCCCGTCGCCACCCCGTCATAGCATGGATCCCACAACCAACTCCTCCTGCAGTCTCCCTGATATATATATGTCCCATCCGATCTCTATCCGTCCCAAAAACAACTCCACCAAAAGCCCAACCGAAACCATACGCCTCTCACACCCCAAGCTGATCCTCCCCGCCATCCTTCTTCAACAGCCTCTTCCGATTATACAAATCCGTATTCAACACATTCACAAACCCCCTCCTCCGCAACTCATCCTGGATCTTACTCACCAACCACCCCTCCCTCAACCACCGATCCACCTCCTCCGACATATACCCCGGCAACTTCCTCGCGCGCGGATCACTCGTCGTGTCCGACGGCCCATGGTTATGCACCTTGTGCTCCTCATTCGGATAGTGCAGCACCCACACGTCACTGTCCTTGGCCGTCTCGATGACCTCGAACTTGAACAGGCACCCGCACTTCTTGCTGGCGCGGTCGGTCGTCGGCTTGCGGCGGCCCTCGGCCTTGGCGCGCAGCAGCACCGACTCGTCGACGGGCGCGCGGTGGTGCCGCGCCTCGCCGCCCCGGAAACACACCCACCGCACCTTGCGCTTGCCGGTCACTTTTGCGCCGGCGATGCGCATGCTGTAGCCGCGCGGGAGGGTCCAGAGGTCGAGTTCTTCTTGCATGGTGGCGCGGGACGAGATGGTGTAGCCTTGCGGCGGGGGTTCCAGGGCGGTGAGGGTCAGGGGGTTGGGGCTGAGGAGGGCGGCGGCTGGGTTTGTGTTGTTGTTGTTGTTGTTGGTGGGGGTGTTGTTGACGGTGACGGGGCTGAGGAGGACGGCGGGCCCGCCCTGCGGCTGGTGGTGCTGTGGGTGGAGGTGGACGTGGTGGTTTTGGTGCTGTTGCTGCAGGGCCTGTGGCGGCGGTGGGGCTGCGAGGTGCCCCGCCTGGACAGCTGCGGTCGCGGGGTTGGCGGGGGACGTCGAGGCAGGGCCTGAGACACCGGGGTTGGCAATGTTTGCATTGCCGGCGTTGGGGAGCTGCAGGCTGCTTTCGATGCGGCAGAGGCGGCGGTCGATGGCGGCGAGGGCGTTCAAGATGGTGGCCAGGTGGTTGTGCGAGAGCCCGAGGTCCGCCATTGTTGTCGTCGCCTCGCCGTCGCGCAGTCGCGCCGTTGCGCAGAGCGGTCGAGGGGCCGTCGAGGTGTGCGCGCACTGTGCCCCGTTGCGTAAAGTTTAGACAATCTGTCTCAGCTCAGCGCCCGGTGTGCCGCCTGTTTTCCTCAAAATAAAAACCGGGGAAAAATCGAGCAGCCGCGCGAGAGCCCGACACGTGCTGTTGAGATGAGCAACTCGTGGCAGCTGAAGTGAGAAATGGCCTGCAATGTCCAGGTTGTCGCAATCTGACTTTCCATTTCCCAACACCCTCTGCCCGACGGGGGGCTGAACATTGAACATGCAGTGCGCGTCCCTGGCTTCCAGGTTGCATGCGGTTTGCACGAATCACTTTGGAGCTGCGGGAAATGAATTCTGCAGTCGCCCAATGCGGGGTTGCCGCCCAAACCGCGCTGGGTCACGTGCTCGCCGCCAGGGTTCAGGCATCACCCCCAGTGAGCTGGGCCAAACCCAAATCCAACAACTGCAAAGCACAAACCACTGCACGCCCGAGTTCCGCGGCCCAATTGAGACCGGTTCCCGACGAATTCACGCGATTGCAGAGTTCGAGGACGGTCGCGGGTACGTGGTGGATAAAAAAGCGCTGATAGAGGCGAGGATTGCTCGCGACATCACGAGGCTGCAGCTGAGGTGTTCGGCAAGCCCATCCTTCACCGACAACACCTCGGTGATGAGCCGTGATAGTGGACGTCGCATTGAAGATAACCTGGACGATTGTCTCTAACGGGCATCCAAGGCCACCCGGCCGCTGGCAACGAGAGCAACCCAGCTCATCTCCCAACCCCCACCCTCATACTTCCTCGCCAAAAACTCCCTGACCAAACCAAGCACCTCCTCCTTCGGGTGCTCCTTTCTCAACTCCTCAGACCAGGACGTATCCATAATCCAGCCGATCATCATCCCAAAGTTCCCAATGAACGCATCTGCACTCTCTACCTGAGTGAGAAACGCAAACACATCCACCTTGACATCCTGCAGGCCCCTGGCCACCAGAGTCTTGCGGGCCCAGTTGACGTCCGACCACTTGCCCCACGCCGTCGTCTGCAGCGTCATCCCGCAGGGGGCTTCGAAAGGAAATGAGTCAAAGGCCTCTCTCACTTCGGTCACCCAGCCGACCTCCCGGTGGAAGGTGGTGAATCCCAGGACTCCACCAGGTTCCAGCAGGCGGATTGCCTCTGCGTCTTGTCAGCGCTGGGTTCCATTTTCATGTTATTGACTCCGACCGCGACGACGAGGCTGGCTTACCGCTCAAAGCTGCCTCCGAGTCGGGCACGACGTGAAAGCCGATGTTGGTGGCGACATGGGTGAATGAGCCGTCTGCAAGGCCGGTTTTCTGTCCCATCTGTGAGTAAGACAAGAAGTCAAGGCCGATGGAGCCTGAAGACGGCCGTACCTGAGCGTCCACCGTGGCCGCCTTCGTGTTCACCCAGCCTCCTGTTTCGATCCTCTTCTTTGCTAGCCCAACCGCCTGGTCAGAAAAGTCGCCGCAGAGGATGCTGCTCTGTTTCAAGACATCTGGTTTGATGATTTGCTGCAGTAGAGGCGCCACCACCCCGGCTCCGCAGGCATTCTCCAGGAGCTTGAAGGGGGTGGTGGTGTCCTCGCCCAGTCCCATCTGGACTAGCATTCTGATGGCGAGGGGAGTGCTGACGGTGCGTGCATTGTCCATCACGGTGTTCTCCCAGGTGCTGCCTGTGGCGTTCTTAGTGTCCTGGTAGATGGTCTGGTAGAGCTTGTCGAGCTCGCTGGCGCGGGAGGCTGTGTTCATGGTGGGCTGTGACTGGAATGGAGTGATTTGGAAGTTTGGATTGAGGATGTAGTGCTCAACTCGTTGTTTGGGGAGGAAGTTTGCTTTAAGATTGCCGTGGTGGTGGTGGGGATATCTCCGAGAAGTTTCCGTCAGGGGTTGGCGATCCTCAGCCATGATACCCGCCGAAAAGTATCCGAGACGCATTTTGATCCCCAAGGTGCCATTTACATGACGCAAATACCAAAAGCACTTTCACTCCGAGTACCAATCATTCCATGGGCACCATGAATCAAGATTTCGGCGCTGGGTTACTCAGTAACATTCCGGTCCAGCTCACATGCTACGTTCGAAGACCCCAACCCAGCCCCGAAGCACCCCACCAACCCAACCGCACACACTGTTGCAACCCCTACCTCCTCAGCTCAAAGTTTCGACCACAGATACCGTCCCCCAGCAGCAACCGCCGCAACTCCCGCCCCAGTAGCCTGTGCCGCCCCGTGGACCACCGCCGCGCCCGCCCCTCCCGCTCCCGCGCTCTGGAGCGTGGCAAAGAGGCTCCCGGCCGCCACATTTCCAATCGAGCCGTGGACCGCGGCTGCGGCAGAGTCTGCATGGGTATTTGGTGTCAACGATACAGTAGGCTTTTACAGTTGAGGGCGAACGCCCAAGGCACCTAGGCAACGGAGATCGAGAGGTAGGGTTCTACGTACTGGCCGCGACACCCGATGCACCAAACCCGGCCGCAGTCAGCGCCAGTCCGGCGGCAATTTGCGGGGCGGCGGCGACAGCAGCGCCGGCGAATACGGCTGTTGCTACGATTGGGTGGCTGGAGGCGACTTTCATGGCCTTTCCCGGGTCAGTTTCAGGAACTTGATTCTATTGATCCGCGAATGAAGGAAGTCGTCGAGACAAGCGGACCGACGTACCAGCCCGGCGCCTTGTTTCGCGCCGTCAGCCAAACTCCCCATGACGGCAGAGGCTGCGCCCGAGGGTGGGGTGAGTGCCGGCGTGTACGACATGGCGCCTTGGAGGAGTTTCTTGGCTTTTTCCATGCTTGTTTCAACTGAGTGATGACGGCTGGGGGTGGGGCGTTGAGGTTCGGGCTTGACAAATGTGATCGAGGGTTGGGTTGTCTTTTAAGAACGGTTATGCGGGAGCTAGGAAGTGTTTGGTGTTGAGGAGCGGGAGCGTTTGGAGAATTAGGTGGAAGGGCCGAGAAAGATCATGGATGCTGTGAAACCACGCACGACAGCTAAGGGCGCCTCGTTCAATGAGGGGAAGTGGCACAGCCTCCCAACCTGCCCATCCGGGACGCTTGCTGTGTGTAGGCCTCTCTGCAAGCCAAAAAGGCGGCCGTTTGTATGGCCGCAGTTCGCTGCTGGCGCTTAATTACTATTGGATAAACTGATGGCGGAGTCAGCCGTTGGGTGCACCAACATCCAACACATCCATGCACCATAAATTTAGACAGGTACACAACTCGGGAGAAGGAGAGAAGCTTAAACTCAATGGGGAGACTGATGATGGGTGGCTAGGTACCTACCTACCAGGTAGCCACAAACCCATATCTCCTGAATCAAACTTGGACTCTTTGATTCCCTTTGGTTCCCACCTTCGAAAGCCGTGACTACCACCACGAGCAACTACAAAACGCGCGAGTGTTATCAACAGCTTACTGCCAATGCTGCAACGTGTCAGGAGACTTGACTCGCTTCGCTGTTCCATCACCTTGAAACCCACAGGGGCTAACAGTTAGCTCCGGGACAGCTTCAGGGGCTCTAGGTGGATATTCCATTCCCCACGATCGTCGATGTAGGTTGGCTCGACGTTGGACGGCGGGGAGCCGGGCGCATCGTCCATGGACGGGGTTCCCTGCCGTGCTGTGGGATCCCCTCCCCTCGCACAACAAAACGCAACGAGACGAAGAGCCGTGCACCGCGACCCTGCTCCGTCCGGGCCGTAATCGTGCGGTAATGGACTTTGGTGCAACGGTCCAGACCTTTGGTCGTCTGCCAACGTATATGAGATGAAGCTTGCCACACAAGCTTCCTAGAACTTGACTAAATCTTACAACTCTGCTTTCAAAATTCTTTGTGATTGCCGCCCGCGATGACTTTTCGGCGCTCGTGGCCATGTCTCTCAAGTCGAGGTTGAGCGTGTTTGTGGCGAACAACGACGCATATTACGTACCCGATGGCCCCCACGCGATGCCAACACTTTATTGCGGTGTTGTCTGACTCGAGTTGATACAAACCTCCATCACCATCCCACGGCGTTAACTTTCCTGTAATACCTGAAGACTACGAACGATATTCTCCATCAGCCGCATCACGACGTCTCCATACGATAGGCATGGCGCCACCACCAGGAGTCGGCGCGCCCACCCCCGGGTCGCTCCTCGAAGATCGGGGACCGACCCTACTTGCAGTCGCGTCCGCGATGACGGCTCTCGGTTTACTCTTTGTGGTTGCCAGGGTGTATTGCCGTCTGATCTCAATCAAAAAGCTCGTGATCGAGGATTACATCGCGATACTCACGGCTGTGAGCTGCAGGCCTGCCATGTTACAAACCGTCGGGTATAGGCACTGACCATATCGCTGTCCAGGTGTTGCTCATCACCAACGTGGCGCTCCTCGTGGTGGCTGTCCACTACGGCGTCGGAAAACACATTGCCGCCCTGTCCCCACACGAGATCAGCGATGCGATTTTCTTCACCGCGGTCGGCGCTGGATCGGGTATAATGTCCTTCACCATCCCCAAGTTCGCCGTCACCATTCTGCTGGCCAGGCTTCTCAACCCCGGCCAGTGGCACAGGGTGGTCATGTGGGCCATCTCGATCCTGTTCTTCACCATGTCGGCCATCACCGTCGTTCTAGTTTGGGTTCAGTGTACACCGGTGGCGGCGCAGTGGGGCGCGGCCGAGGGGACATGCTGGAGGCCGCGGGTCATGTTCACTTGGACGCTGGTCCACGGGATCTTTGGGGTGCTGTTCGACCTGTACCTCGCCCTGTATCCCAGCATCAAGATGATGACCCTGTCTCGGTTAAACTGGAGAAAGAAGCTGGCCCTGTCGTCCGCATTGGGGTTTGGTTATTGGTGAGTGCTCCTTACCACTTCAGCCGGAAGGAAGAGGCAGCAGGGCAGGAGCTGGTTTTGCTAATGTACGTGCATCAGTGCTGGGGCTGTCGCCGCTGTCAAGTGCCATGCGCTGCACAACCTTTTCGTCCTGAGGGATTTTACATACGTTATGTCAAGCCTGGTGCTCTGGACAAAGTGAGTTGAAGCCGCGTCGACCGAGCAATCGCGGAGCTGAAGCCGAGCTGAGCTAACGAGCCTCGTCGCCACAGCATCGAGGGAAACTGTCAGCTCATCGGCGCCTGCATTCCGTGCCTCCACCCGCTGATCAGGAAGATCTTTGGCTCAAAGGCACTGGACAGCAAGCCACATCATGAACCACACGTCGCCGTCGCGACCATCGGTTCACATCCCAGAGACCGGAGGCGCGTGAGAAGGCCGTCTGGTTCGCTGGGGACGGATACGAGTACCTTCAGCGAAGAAATGGGCGGAGAGAAACTGGAAAACTGGAAGTACCCAACCGTGAAAGAGTGCTCGACTGCCGCCACTGGCGCAACAGCGAACACGGCTGAAGAATGGGCAACCGAAGCGATAGCCAGCCTGGAGCAACGGCAGCAGCGGCTCGAACGGATGGATACGCCGCCTGGATGATAGAATGATCTTAGAACTAGACTGTCCACTGTTAATTGCTTCTGAAGAATCCCGAGGCCCCGACACTTTGAGCTCCCTTGGGCTGCTGTCCGAGAGCTGCCATAATGCCCTTCCATGTCGCGTGGTGCTTTGACCTCGAGTTAGAAGATACTGGAAGATGATTGTTAAAAAAAGTGCGAAAATCCATGGTTCAGTTGCAGAAAAGAGAAAACAGTTGGAGGTGGGTTACCTACGGCCAAGCTGGGGGTTTTCTCACCCTGTTGTTGGGCCTGGAACACCCCGGCCCCGGGCTGCTCCCAGCCGCCATCCCAACAGCATGTCCGTGTTCCTTCCTGCACCACTGCCGGCCCTATATCTACAACTTCCCGCACGACAACAATCACCGCCCCTCCCAATCAACGGACCACTCGAGTGGTCAAGCGGCTTTGGGAGGGGGCCAACGGGTGGAACAACAACCGAAATGGTCGTGAGTTCGACTCCCCACCAGCGAAGTAAAATTCTTTAAACAATAAAAGGGATTTTCGTACCCAACCACCTCTACTCGACCGGCGAGTAGGGTTGGTTGGCGAGCTTTTTGTATTTTCCTTTCCCCATCTTACACGTCTCGACGGGCAGTCTTACTTGGAGTGCTGGGAACGGTTGAGTGCGGTTGAGACTTGCTCGCTCATCGGATTGAATGAGACAGACCAGTTTGCAGTTGAAGCATCCTGTAAATGAGGAGAAGAAGCAAAGCAAGAATATTGAGAAGCAACCCCTTGGTGGTGAGCAAGAAGGTGTCTGTTGTCCTGCAGCGAAGTCTTGGTTGGTGTTGCACTGTTGAGACTACGTCGTGCCAAGGATCAGCCAGCAGGGATCTGGAGGCGCTAGTGCCCCACCGCCCTGGCAGAATCGATGCCCCACTAAAATTTTCTCAGGAACCTCAACTGCCTCCGTTGCCCGCTTTCGCAGCGTGTGATGGTCAACTTGCGATAATCCAGTTCCATATCCAACCACTTCAGACACAATGCCGAAATCTAAACCCACAAAAGGCGCGAGCTCCTCCGAAGGCCGCATTACCGACTCACGCTTCGCCAGCTTCGAGACCGACCCGCGGTACCAGCTGCCCTCCAAGAAGAACCTCAAGACCAAGATCGACAAGCGCTTCTCCCGCGTGCTCAAGGATGCCGACTTTGTCGCCACCGCAAAGGTCGATCGCTACGGCCGGAAGCTGAAGACGGACACAAAGAAGAAGGCTCTGCAACGTCTGTACGAGGAGGAGGACGAAGACGAGGACAAGGCCAGCGAGGAGGATGTCGAGGTCGAGGCCGATGACATTGTCCGTCGTGAACTGGAGAAGGCCGATGCCAGCTATGACCCCGCCCGCGGCGGCGGGTTCTCCTCCTCTGAGGACTCCGACGGCTCAGACTCGGGATCGGAGTCCGAAGAGGAGCCAGAAGTGGAAGACGGCGTGGAGGAGTCGCGGCCCGGCATCCGCCTGCGGAGGGACAAGCAAGAAGTCGAGGAGGGCGAGGTCACGAACCGGTTTGCCGTCGTCAACATGGACTGGGACCACATCAAGGCTATGGACCTGATGGCTCTGTTCTCAAGCTTCGTGCCCGTCGGCGGTCGCATTGAGAAGGTGTCGGTCTACCCCAGCGAGTTCGGCAAGGAGCGCATGCAGCGCGAGGAGGTTGAGGGGCCGCCGAGGGAGATTTTCACAAAGGACCAGGACTCGGACGATGAGGACGAGGAAGAGGACTCTGGGTTTGAGAGCGAAGACGACGCGGAGGACTCGGACGAGGAGGTCAAGAAGGAGCTGCTGCAGGAAGGGAACGACCAAGATTTCGACAGCGACGCTCTCCGCACCTATCAACTCGACCGACTACGATACTACTACGCCGTGGTGGTTTGCTCCGACAACAACACGGCACACAAGATCTACGATGCAACCGACGGCAGCGAGTACCTGTCCTCATCAAACTTCCTCGACCTGCGTTTCATTCCCGACGATGTCACGTTCGACGACGAGGCCAGGGAGGAGTGCGACAGCGTCCCTTCGGGGTACAAGCCTGTCGATTTCGTCACGGACGCCCTGCAGCATTCCAAGGTGAAACTGACCTGGGACATGCACCCTGAAGAGGTGGCGAGAAAAGAGTCCATCAACAAGGCGTTCACAGGAAGCCGGTCCGACATCGCCGAGAACGACTTGCGAGCGTATCTGGCGAGTGACAGTGAGAGTGACGTAGAGGAGGAAGAGGAGGAGGTACCTACTGCTGAAGACCCAGAGGCGGAGGAGGCGCCGCTCAGCAAGAAGGAGCTTGCGAGGCGCAAAATGCGCGCGGCACTTGGCCTCAGCGATGAGCCGGCGACAAAGTCGGCAAAGTCAGGACCCGTTGGAGAGATGCAGATCACATTTGCCCCTGCTCTGTCCGGGAAACCTGAAAAGGATGCAGGTGAGGAGACTACCATCGAGAAGTACAAGCGCAAGGAGAAGGAACGCAAGGACAAGAAGAGAGCCGCCACCCTCGCCAAGAGGGAGGGCATCGATCCCGATGCGGTTCAGGAGGAGCAGGTGGACGAAGCTGCGGAAGATCTTGGCTTCAACGATCCCTTCTTCACCTCAGAGCCCGTCCAGCAAACCAAGTCGTCAATCCGCAAAGAGGAGCGGCTCAAGAAGCGTGCCGCCAAGGAACAAGAGGAAGCCGAGAACGCGGCACAAAAAGCGCAGCTCGAGCTCCTCATGGCGGACGAAAACGGCGGCGCCCGCCTCGACCACTTCGACATGAAGGAAATTACCAAGGCGGAGAAGCAAAAGAACAAGAAGAAGGGCAAGAAGGGCAAGAAGGGCGCCGAGGACCAGGGCGGACTGCAGGAGGAGTTCGCCATGGACGTCGAGGATTCGCGCTTCAAGGCTGTCTTCGAAAACCACGAGTTCGCCATCGACCCGTCGAATCCCAAGTTCAAGGCGACGCAGGGGATGAAGAAGCTGTTGGAAGAAGGAAGGAAGAAGCGCAAGGCCGGGCCGGCCGAGTCTCCCAACGAGAAGAAAGACCAAAGGAGCTCGAAAAAGGCCAAGCCCGACGGCGACAGCGAGCTCAGCAGCCTCGTGGCTTCGGTCAAGCAGAGGGCCAAGGCAAGGAGGTAGCAGGGAACAGAGACTACTTGTCAAGCCGCTACTTAATAAACCAATACATCTATCCATGGAAGACCCCCACACCACTACCTCCCCTGGCCACCACCACCAACAACAATGTAACAAAACCGCGGCCGTGCAACCGTACAAGGCCCCCACCTCCCACCTCCCCCGGCTCTCATCTCCTCCCCAACTCCAGCCACCACCCTCCCACCCTTCAAGGCCTCAACCCGTCCCGAAAACACCGACAACCCCTGAATACCACCCGCAACAGCCCACCCGGCAACGACTAACCCAACCGCCAGCAGCAACACCACACACACTACTGCAATTCCCTCTCTCATGGCCTGCCGCGCCCGACGAACGCTGTTGTGCCTGCTGATGTTCCTGTTGGTGTTGTCGATAGGAGCGGCCAGGTAGTCTGAGAAATCGAGGGTTTCGAAATAGCAGGGGTGGTGGTTTGTCTCATCCGAGTCGGTGGTGGTGGTGGGTGACGGGGGTGGGAAGGTGTGGTAGTTGTATTCCCTGCTCGCCAAGTCGTCCTCGGCCTCGTTGTTGTTGTTGTTATTATCCACGTAGGGCTTTTCAGTCTTGGCTTCGAGTTGCGAGTTGGCTGGGTACGTGTAGGGGACCCAACCGACGTATGGGGGTGGGTTGAAGAAGTTGGTGTTGGGCTCGGGGCTTGGGGGAGGGTTGCCCGTGAGGGGGATGGTTTCCCAGGTGGAGTCCAGGTTGGACATGATGCCGGCCGGAGTGTTGGGGTAGAAGGTTCTGCTTGCTTGGCTGCTGGCCTGGGAGGGTTGATAGAGGAGGGATGACAAGTGTCCGGTGAGGAGTGCAGAAAGAGGGCAAGTCTTGGAAGAGGGTTGGGGGTGTTATAGCTAGGGGGGTGGCGTTGGAGGGAGCCGATGGACAGATAATGCTGCTGGCGACGAGGCTTGGGCGTGGATCGCAAGGTCGAGGGTGTAGATCTTTCAGGCAACGCCACTTGTGGCAGTTCGGTGTATTCTAGCGGCATGGCCGCATCTTCAGGCTGGTCGCCGGGTCGGCCACCAGGAGTGTGGACCGTCTTATCATGTGAAAGGATGGAGGAAATACACTTCGGTCTCACCCACGTGACTGCGGTCAGGTCAACAGCTGCGCCGCCCGAGTCCTGGGTGCCGCGGGCCCAATCGTACAGAAGGTTCTCTCCACGAGGCCATGTTGGCCATTGGAACTGTTTGTGGGTGGCGTTATTTAACGTACTGGTGCTGGTGCTAGATAATGCGAGCTGTTGAGCCAAGTTGCTGGTATTGCTGTTTCTGCTGCGCTCACTCTCGGGCACTGACCGAGTCCTTGATCCTTAATAGCGCCCCCGTTTATTCTTCTGCTGCGGTTGCGTCTCCTTTTCTCCGTCTTATATCATCAATGATCCCCGTATAGTCCGGATACCGAATATCCAGCTTTATACCTGTCTTTTTCTGGACCCGATTCACCATCACTGCCCCTATCGCCCCTGGATTCCCTATCGTACTCGCTTGCTCCCAGTACTCCACATCCGGGTCCCAACTCGCATCCTCGTGCCACTCCCACTTGTGCCAGTCCTTCACCATCTCATCTCGGAAGCGGCATTGTGCGAGGTCCACGATACGCGGTGTGTATGACTGCCTGTCTATGACCACATTGCGTGGTGCGCAGTCCTCCATGATGATGCCGCGTTTGTTGATCTCGTGCGCTGCATCGGCGGCCGACTGGACAATCCGCTCCCATTGCTTGAAGTTGCTAGGCAGGGGGGCTAGCGTGAGGTCCTCCAAGCAGTATCCGTCGACATGTTCTAGAAGGACACCTCTGACCTGAAAGTAGGGTGCGAGTTCTTGAGGTATAGCTGCAGAGTTGGCGGCTGGCAAACACACGTGGGCAATCATCCGTGGAATTAGTTTGCCCTGGAAATCGGCGAGTCTGTTATAGGCCTCGGTCTCGCATTCAAAGTGCTCGACACAATCCTGCCACAGCGCGGCCTCGTACTTGGCAAGGCCTTCAGTACCACCGGGCTCGCCAAGGAACTCCCGAGCCGACACGGCAATGTCCTCGGTCTCGTTTTGTTCTTTTCTATCGCGGAGGAACTCGGGCATCAGACCCTGACTGACAAAGTCCTGAAACGCCGCTTCGTTTTCTTGTGTGTGTCGCGCGGGCTTGCCGCCGAGAACAACTCGTAGGCACGAGCCAAATCGACGGTCGTAGAGCTTGAGCACACGAGAGATGGGCAACCCGTTATGGTTCTGGAACGTGACGCAGAGCACCACGGACATGGTCGTCGAGGGCACTTTGCTGATAGTGGCGGTAACCCTGGACGGCAGGTCGCTGGAGTAGCTTTCGCAAACTTGGAGATCTAGTCGCTTCCCTTCTTGGTAGAACGCAGGACTAAAAGTGGCCGCCCTGGTGTGCCGGTTAGTGAGAACTGGCCAGTCGACAGCGCCATCGAGGGCAATATTGGCATTTGCTTACATGGTGATGGGGTTGACGCTGGCGAACAGAGCGTCGAAGACGACAGAGTAACGGTAACGGGGGAGAAAGCAAGATATTTTGAAACAAAAAAAAAGGTGGTGGGATAAAGGTGAGATGGAGCAGGCAAGTTGCCAGATTGAAAGAAAAGAATGAACCTCAATGGAACGGCCAGGCCGTGTGACTCAGCCGCACAAGGACACACCACAGCGATCATTACGAGCGCCCACCCTCGGTCTCGACACAAGCTCCGCCATCTTTAATAGACTACAGCTTACTAGACGCTAGAAAACAACAACAAAGAAATAAAAAAAGAAGAAACGAAGAAAAGGGGGGATCAGGGGTTGAGGATTTTCACAGATACCGGGTGAGCTCCGCGTCAGTCCACTCCCACAGCTCTCTAGCCAGCTTCTCGTCCTTAGACAGTTTTGATCCCTTGCCCGCGACGCCAACAGGATGATAGAACTCGCCCGACTTCGCATCCTGGCTGGTGGCGGCCCAGAGCTGGTTCTTGGCACCGGCAGCAACCGGAGTGACGAAGAAGCCGACGATGGGGAGGATAGGCTTCAGGTACGGTCGGGCGATGGTGAGGTTGTTCGTGAGGCCGGTGTTGACAAGGCCAGGGTGGACCGAGACAGAGCGGATCTCCGGGTGGCGGCGGGCGAGCTCGGCGGCGTAGTGAACGTTGGCGATCTTTGAGATGCCGTAACGGGCCGTGGTGGAAATAGAGGCAAAATCGGTCTTGAGCTTGTCAAAATTGTATGTCTCGGCCGGGGGGGCCCAGCTTTCGCTCAGCGAGGACAGGGTGATGACGCGGACGTCTTGGGGCGGCACGGTCGCGGTGGCCGTTCTCTTGAGTGTCGGCAGGAGCAGCTTGGTGAGGAGCGCGTGGCCCATGTGGTTGGTGCCAAACTGCTCTTCGTAACCCTCGGCTGTCGTGCCGGGTGGCGTTGCCATGATGCCGGCGTTGTTGATGAGGAGGTGGAGCTGCGACGACTGGGCCAGGAACGACAACGCCGCCTTTTTGACGCTTTCGAGAGACGCGAGGTCGAGCTCCAAGAAGGTGATCTTGGCCGCGTTGGGCGCCGCCTTGCGAATCTCGTCGATGGCCTTGAGCGCCTTGGCCTCGCTGCGGGTACCCAGGAAGATGTGGGCGGGATTGTGCTTGCTCAGTTGCAGGACCGTCTCCTTGCCAAGTCCGTTGTTACCTCCCGTCACTAGAACGACCTTGCCCGAGAGGTCGGGGATGTCACGGTCAGGGTTGAAAGAGGGCATTGTTGTGTCCAAAGAGGAATTGAGCGATGGCGAGGTAGTGGGTGAGTGATGGAGGTGGGCGTCTGAAACTGAATGGACAAAATACTAGCGACGGTGAACTCTGGTGAGAGGTGATTCGGGCTGGCAAAAGACGATCGGTCGTACATAATATGTCCCTTCAACAGTTCTTCACTGTCAAGCTTAACGAGACCTCGCCCTCGACCGCGCACTTCCTGGTAGCAGGTTTATCTCCCCTAAGTCCGAGTCCGACACCCCGGCGAGTCACGCCTGCCAGAGCGAAGGCATTGTCTCAACCACGCCAATTGCGATATGCTAGGGTTTACTGAGACCACATACCTGGTCCTACCATCCTGGGAGACCCTGGAGCCCTTTTCAGGGGCACACGCCGGTTTGAAGTCCGAGCTGCCGCCGCTGCCCTAACCGTCTCAAACAAAACAGCAAAGTGACAGGATTGTCTGGAGTTATCGGACTTTGTCTCCCACGAATCGCCGTGGCATACAAGCCAGAAATACCTACCTATCTTATTGGCCATTTCGACATGCGCAAAGTGGACGGTGCGGAAGCGGCTAGCAATCGGCCTCGGCCATGGATCCATGCGGAGGCAATTTGCCCCCGCAACGGCGGAGAAATGTCATCAGATTTCGGGGGTCGGGCTTCGACTGGCCGCCGGCGGATGTATTTTGCACCCGCAACTTTCTAGGCATTATCAATGCTCCCTGCCACCACCAACATCTAGACCAAGAGCCTTTGTAATCCGCAGCGACAACAGCGCCCATGGAGATCCGAACGCTTCTCATGGTGACAGGGCGTCTAGAAAGGGCGGAAATGTTCTTAAGAAGCCGTAGATCGCGTTCTTGCTCTCGCTGTCCTGTACTCACGTCTCAATATTGACTACCTGCTCACCTCGTCTCTCCATCTCTGGCTTCACTATCTATCCCGATCTTGCCTCTCTATCAACACTCAACATGTCTGTCATCGCTGTAGCCGGAGGCACTGGTCAGCTGGGCCGCGCCGTTGTCGATGCCCTCAACGCCACCGGCAAGTTCACGGTGCTTGTGCTGGGTCGTCAGGTAAGTCGGCGCACTCGTCCCGTCAACTCTCCTTGACCTTCTTGCAGGCCTGACCTCGCCGGTGTCCCGCGTAGACATCGGAAGACAAGGAGAAGGAAATTGGCGCCAAAATCATCGCAGTCAACTACGACGATGTCCCCAGCATCACCGCGGTCCTGGAAAAGAACAACGTCGACACCGTCATCTCCACTCTAACCTCGAACGCGCCCGTTGCTCTCGATCTCCCTCTCATCGCGGCGGCTGACAAGTCATCCACCACCAAGCGATTCATTCCTAGTATTTGGGCCGTCCCAGACTATGAGAGGTAAGCAATTTACAGATCTTCATCCTGCACGGCCTCCACTTGCTCACACTAGCAACAGCATGGTCGCCATCTTCCCGCCTGCCAAAGGCAAGATCGCAACCCTTGCCGCGCTCAAGGCCTCCTCTCTCGAGTATACCAGCATCAACAACGGCTACTTCATCGATTACTTTGCTGTCCCCAAGGTTCCGTCGTACATGCCTCCTCTGGTTCTTGTGGCCGACATTGCCAACAACTTCGCCGCCATCCCTGGCTCTGGAGACGTCCCCATCGTGTTCACACACACCTGGGACATCAGCAAGTTCGTGGCGGCCTACGTGCAAAAGCCCAAGTGGGAGAAGGAGGCCTACATCATCGGCGGCAAGGCGACCTGGAACGAATTCGTCGCCCTCGCCGAAGACGCCAAGGGTACCAAGTTCACCGTGGAGACCGACTCCATTGAGAAGCTCAGCAAGGGCGAGATCACTGAGCTGCCGTCTCACCCGCCGATTTACTCCTTCTTCCCGAAGCCGATGTTGCAGGGCTTCTTCGCCGCGTTTGGCATCTTCTTTGAGCAGGGCCTCTTTGACCTCAAGCCTACGCACACCCTGAACGAGGAGTTCCCCGAGATCAAGGCGCGCACGGTCAAGGAGATCATCGATGCTGCTTGGCGGGAGTAGGGCAAAAAGGGGGTAGTCTGCAGCCTATAGGATTACTTGCAAATGGCGAGGCCTAGAATTAGACACACAATAAGGCTCGAAACTCTCCATCTCTCCAAAGATCACCTCCCCATGATGACCACCAAGCACTTAGACTATCTAAGCCAGACGCTCCTCTAGTCCACGCCATGGCGGAGGCTTTCGACGTCGTCGCCGGCGCCCTAGGCGTCGTAGTGCTCATTAACAACTGTGTCAACTGCTCCCTGGGACGATGGGGCCAAGCGTTCAGGGTCAACAGCGACCTGCGGTTGGACCCTGGCTGCAAAGCCAAAGCCGTATGTCGCAGGTTTCATACACCTGGGGACCAGCGGGCCGTATGGCTCGCCCTCGACCAGGGGTATGCCGAGGCTTCGGGCGACGGATCGGGATATTTCAATATCGCGGTTTGGTAGGTTGGTCAACAGCCCCTGGGCCAGGTACATTGGATGCGTGGCTGAACTCAACAATTCTCTGAATCTCTGGCACGCCCGTCAGCAAATTGTGCTTTAATACAGGTGAAGAGTTAGACTTACTTGGACATCATCAAGTGAGAAAGCATTCTGCGGTGAGTCGGCGCTGGCCTCCAATAATTCATCGTTCCGAGCCTGGCGAATGGTGACATTGGCGAGATGTTCAAGCCCAAGACCTGCCTTCAGCAGGTTCGACATCTCAAGGTCCACGCCATTCTGCATGCGTCTGACCTGACGCCCAAACCCCCTCAGTAATTGGGCATCGCTTTCTGCTTCAGGTTCTTCAGGACTCTCAAGAATGCAAAGAAGCAATGTCATAGCTGCAGATAGGGGGTAGCACAAGTTCCGCCTATGATCGAGGGTTAGCTGAATTTCCTTTCATCCAATCGGCAGATACTCGTACCAGAAATGCGCAAACTGTTCGAAAGGGCATTGCCACAGCAAACGAAGGGTGTGTTGCGCTGCAGCCCTCACTTTCAGTCTTGACGGATGTATCAGCGACATGGATTGTTGTTCCTGTCTACCCCCCGTGGGAACATCCCAGGCGCTGTGCCGTCGCGCCGCCCAATGGACCATTGAGGTGAGATTGTAGAAAGCGAGGTGCAAGATGACGAGGTGAGGCTCCAGGGTCACCCCAAAGTGGCCTGGCTGTGTCTCTGGCGGGAGCTTTTGTTTCCAGTCCTCCAGCGCCTGACTCAGAGCGGCGATCGTGCTGAGGAGCTCGCTCTCGGGCATATTGAACGCACCCCGCGAGTAGAGACGCGTCCTGACTGCCGAGTGAATCAAGGCGAGCTCGACCCGCCGTCCGAAGATGCTCGCGCATGACCCGTCATCTCCAGTATAGGAATACTCCTCGTTAGGAAGCTCAATGTTGATATCGCCGGCGCCGAATCCTGAACCGGCTAATCCACAGCAAAGAGACAGTTCTGCGTCCAAGACAAACGCCGCCCACAAGGACAACTGTGCGCTTTCTGACTCCGCGGCGTTGCGGCTTTCGCCACGGCGGACTCCAAACAAACTTGAGTCGAGAGTCTGTGATAGCCTGAGGGCAGTCGATAAGAGAAGCGAAGTGGTTCGAGCGTCGGCCGAATTTCGACCAAACAAAGCCATCAAGACCAGGGCCTTTACAGTCTCTGTGTCGTTTCCGTGCAGCATCAGCTCCGGAAAGACTGCATAAGCGTTTTTGAAGTAAGTCCAGGCAAAGGGAGACAACTGTTCAAAGGCGCGGTTGGCCATTTTGACATGCGTCGACAGGGCGATTGCGGCGTTCACACAGGCCCATCGCGAGGCACTGCCGCAGGCTTCCCTGCTAGCAGCACCTTGGGTCCTTAGCTGATTCAAGAACTCGCGGTTGTCGAATAGGGGAAACTCTTTACAGATCTCTTCGATGGAGTGTGCCAACAGTGAGAGCTCTGCATTTCCTGGGCGAACTGGCGAGGCCACCGTCATTCGGAAAGAGCCAGCAAGGTCGCTAGCTCTGAGCTCGGCTATTCGGTCGGGAATTTGCCTGAACAGAAGGTGACGGGGTTGCGGTGGCTGATCACGCGAGCTTGGAGGTTCTGCTGTCTCGGAGGCTCCACTGCCAGTCTGTGCAGCGATGGCGGCTTCGGGAGCGTTTCCGGATGTACAGGAGGGCTGAGCATCGGCTGACTCGTCGTGGCTGCTATGTTCTGGTTGGACGACACCTGATTGCTGGCCTCGGAGCTTTGACTCGAGGTTCAACAATCGATTCTCCAGCGCTGTCATGCGCTGCTTGCTTCAGGCTGTTAACATGAAAAAGTTTGGTACTCATTCGTCTTGCGGGTCATGGAAACTGTACCTTCTACCAGCGCCCCGCCGCTTCTGGATGTGAGGGTAGTGGCAAGCCGATTGTCCAGATGCGCAATTCGAGCATGTCGGCTTCTGGCCATCGCAGCGCCGCTTTCTCGACCGACATCGCATGCAAGCCTTACCAGGTTGTTAGCGTGACGGGTCTTGAAGCGTGGCTGGGTTCACAGCCTGAGAGGAAGCTCCTACCGTACTGGCGCGCTGCTTGTCCAGCTCCAGACTGTCACGGCTTTGCAGCTCTTGCAGCCCGGCTGTGATGGCTTCGACTTGCTGATTGTCCGACGCCATATCGGGATCTTGAGCAAGTGTAGTCGTTTGTTGTCGGTTTGACTCAGACAGATGCGGCAGCGGTACTGGAGTCCACGGAATCTTGACGTGCCACTGGCCTCTGTCTTTCTAACCTGATCGCTTTTTACCCAACTCACCATTAGTAAACGCGGGCGAGCTTGTCCGCTGGCCTACCTCTTCTGCGGGTTTGCCACATCAGGGATGAAGGGCGAAGGAAGGGAGCGGATGTATTTTGCTTCCGCCTCACCCCACATGCTGTCTTGGCGGAAGCAAACTGCTTCCGCTTCATGCGGGGCTTTGCCACCCCACACTTGACTTCCCTCCCGTCTTCACCCAGCAGGGGGTTCGGTCTTCAACAAAAGGAACAAGCTTCGTTTGAGTCACTTCTACACATGATAGAATGGTTCATGGATATATTCTTGCTTGCGCTTGCTGGCTAGACACACATGCACAATCTCTTTTGTCTTGGAGGTACCTGCCTCTCACTGATGAGAGTGCCTTGCCTTAACTTGGTGAGGCTCGATGTGGGTGCTGTCGCACAACATGCGGGCTGAGCGTGCCCGAGAACCGTCATTGGCTCTGCCATCACATTTCCGGAACAGATGTGTACCCAGGAATATTTTCTACCTTTCAGTCGATACGTGCCTCTGGACTTGGGCTCTTCTGCTTCTTCCGTTGCATTCACGTCCCGGAGTTGCTCCGTCATCTTCTCGTTTGACATGAGCGACTCGAAAGGTGTGTAACAAATGCGTGATCTACACAGACGGCTATGGGTACCTAGGTACCTCATAGGTACTTGTTCCGAATTCATCGTCAGCTGGTCACATCCCGGTCCAACTGCAGGACATCTGGGCATCAAGGCAAACCACTAGGCACACAGCCGCTATCTTGCTTTAAATGCCAACCTCAGCCCTCGTACCGAACCTTTCTGCTCCCTCCATAGGTAAACTGGCACTGAAGTCAATATAGAGAACTTCTCCAATATCTCCGTTCCTTCGCTCTTCCGGCTCACTGGTGGCCGGTATTGAATCCAGTCTGCTGCCTCGAACTCTGAAGAACATGGCTACCGGTCCGCCCCGCTCCGGAGAGAAAGCGCTCGTTGTCACATCAACGTCTGAAACGATCATGCAGCGGCCTGCTCCAGGTACCAGCTCCCTTCTCGACGTCCTGACAGCCTTGAAGTTCAACGAGGACCTCGATGTCGTGCCCGCTGAGGTCGCTGCCCCAACCGGGGAGAAACAGACAAGAAAGATTCTGAGGGCGGTGGACGACAAGAAGAACTACCTGCCCGGTCAGCCACGTATACGCCTGGACGACGGGCTCTTCGCGTACTTGACTGAATCGCACACCACCGAAACGCTAGACGAGCTCCTCTCTTTTGTTATGCGTTACGTTTTTGTGGAGACGCCCACGTACGACAATATCAAGCCTTTGCATCACCAAGGGTCGCATGCACGCGAGATCAAGGTGTCTGAGAACCCCGGCCTTCACCTGGTCTGGTACAACGAGCTTATCTTCGTTAAACCTGTCCCAGCCTATTTCTACTCCCCAGCATTTTGGGAGTACCTCGAGAACGCCGACGCCGATGCCAATGCCGGTGCCGAGAAACGCTCACGGCTCTACCAGGCCTGTGTCGGATTCATGCGCAGCTATTACCTGCTCATCAAGTACGAGATTGACTTCGAACGGGCTTGCGAGTTGCGTCTCATCCCGAAAAAGGGCGGCGTCGAGTTCCCCACCTACGCCGAATGGTGCGAGTTTATGGTGCCGTTTTCCCGGGTTCGCGACGACCAAGTCAACCGGCGATATCACTATGGCGAGCTCCGCCTGGCCCGCCTCAACCGCACCGCCTTCTTTTCCAAGGGCAAGCTGTCCTACTTCCACATCTTTCCTCAATGGGGAGCCCGTACGATGCACATCCTGACCCCGATTCTCGCCATGTTCGCCGTTTGCTCTGTCTTCCTCAACGCGATGCAGGTCAGCCTCAATGCCATCGCCATGCGCCAGCTTTCACCGGACGGCCAATGGCCCGAATTTGTCGCCGCATCTGTTTGGCTGCCAATCGCTTTGATGATCGGCATTACCTTTGGGCTTGTCGTCGGCCTGCTCGGCGTAGGCACCATGGGCGTACTGGACCTAGTCCGGGGGAAAACCGTCCGTCAGGAGGAGAAGAAGGATGGACATCAGGATAGACATCGGCGTGGAGGCGAGCTAGGCTACGTCATGACGTGGTAGGAATGATAATGAGGGAGTTTAGTTGTATTCTACAGCTTAATTGGGTGCTTTTGCGCGTGGAAAGAAATGGAACTTACCTATGTGACGCTTGGCTGTGTGGCGGCTAGAAGGAAAAGGGGGCAAAGCGGCGCTAATGACAGCAACCAACAGCCCTGGCGGCCAGACCGTGAACACAAATATGGGCCCATCATTCTCTTCAAGTTCTCGACCAAGTCCAATACTCAACCTCAACAATACTGACCACAACCCGCCTCTCCACAGCCCTCTTCCTGCCCCTTCACCTCCCAACCTCTCTGTCCTCCTCCTCGGAAGTTGTCCTATCGATTGAGCTTGAGGTAAACATGAACACGGGCTTCATCCACAACATAGCCCACGTCGTCATCAATGCTTATGTTTCCGTAGCCATGGTCAATCTTGGTTCTATAGTCTGATGGGCGGTGATGTTAAACGATGAATGAGACGGGATGGCGCGGGGAATATCCCACCGGTCCGTGCTTTTGCCAAAGTCTAACAAACCCCTAGAACGAAAACCATTTTGCTATCCACCCCTCCGGCGGCCGCCTGGGTCCTTCTTGTCTTGGAAAATCCGAGCTATACTGCTCGATCAGAGCTGAGACATCCCCGAGCCAGCTCGACTGTGCAATGTCATACGCCGAGCGTCCGCGGCCTGTTTTCGCCGTGTATCCTTTGGCCTCGTGCTCGAGGAGTTGCCGTACTACAGCCAAAGCGTTCGCATGTAGCTTCCAGTCGGTGGGGAAGAACTCGCAGGCAAGATGGAGCGGCGTGGAGCCCCCGTAATCTGCTAAATGCACTTCCCTCTGTGACTGTGAGATAAGTGTAGCCACGACAACGTCGTTGGCGGCCCGGGCAGCATGATGCAAAGGGGTCCGGCCGAGCGAGTCACGAACATCGATCTGAGCACCGCGCCGGATGAGCTCTTCCACGACGCCCCCGGTCGTCCTGGCTGCGGCAATGTGTAATGGTGTTTCACCAACCATGTTAACAGCTTGAGGGTTGGCCCCCGCGTCCAGAAGCCGGTTCGCGATGGTGAGTGCATTCTGGCATGTTTCCCTCCACGACACCCCAGCTCGGCAAGCCAGATGAAGGGGCGTGACGCGGTACGAGTCCACCCCGTTGACTCGCGCCCCGGCCTTCAACAAGAGATCGATGACTTTGATATTAGCGCTCTCCACAGGCCCCTCTGCTTCTGGTATCTCTGGGATGTTGTCGCATACGGCGTGCAGGGCGGTGTGACCGTGCTTGTCGTTAGTGTGAACATTGGATCCCCGTTCCAGTAGTAGCTTGGCGATCTCGTAGTCTGGCCCCGTCACAGTCGATCTGTCTTCGCCGAAGGTGTTGGCGCACGCAATGTGCAACGCGCTCCGACCGACCTTGTCTCTGGAATTGGGGCTCGCTCCAGAGACCAGGAGCGCCGATGCAATGGCGAAATCCCGCCTCTTGACTGCAATATGCAAAGCTGTCTGGCAGTGGGTGTCCCACCTCTGAAACAAAAGCTTAGTACTATTGGGGTCAGGAGACCCGAAGAAACCATTGCTTTCGATCCGCGACAACACCATTCGAAGCAGGGCGGCATCAGACTGCCGGGCAATGGCATGCAGCAGTGATCCTTGATCCTCATCCACGAACCACTCAGGGAATCCATAGTGGTTCAAAACCATTTCTAGTACCTTGCTGTTGCCTTTCCTCACTGCCTCCATGACAGCTGCAGATAAGGCTCTCACGTCATCGTGCCTAGCACCATCGCCCGAGCCGATGGAGGGAAGCCATGTCGACAGGCCTAGATTGGCGGCGTAATAAAAGAGTTCGGTTTGCAGAGATAGGCCCTCGCGCAGTAGAATCCACCGGTGCCACATGTCGCCAGTCTGAATGCGATTGATAATCTCGCGAGCGTCAGCCCCTGTTTCGTCAGCTGCTTTGGCGTGTGCGAACAGCTCAGAGGTGGCATAGAAGAGGAGTGCCGGATAATCCTCGAGAAGCCTTGACTCCACCGTCAATACTGAGCAACCCATCACTGAGTGGTGTACGGATGAGTTGAGCGTAATCTGGTCCGGCGTGAAGTATGGTAGGTTCATTCTTTGCAACGGATAGCTCGAAATCCAATCCGATTGGGTGCGTTCCCACAGTTTGTCAAAGAGAGGTCTCGGTGGCGTCCCCGGACTCGGAGGCGGCACCTTCGCGCGATGATACCTGCTAGCATGGCTGCTTGCTGACCCAAAACTGGCAACGCTTCGTGACCCCCGCAAGGAGCCGGAAGATCCCGAGAGGGAGAAAGCCCAGCGAGCCCGCTGCTCCACTGCTGGCCCGGAAGACGGCTGCTCCACTGCTGGCCCGGAAGACGGCTGCTCCACTGCTGGCCCGGAAGACGGCTGCCCCACTGCTGGCCTGGAAGATGACGGTTGCCTTGCTAGTACTCTTTTCGGCTCCCGCGATAACCTCCGAGCGTCCACGAGGGTGTCCAACTCCTTGATGGCGATATAGTCCAGACACGTGGCCATGATCGAGAGGTGCCCGGTTGCTATGGCAGTATTGGTGCCAGGCGTGCTGGTTCCGTGGAGGAAAACGGTAAACCCAGGACCACTCAAAAAGAACTCTCGTACAGATTCATGGATAACCTGGACTACCCGAGTTTCGCCGGTCTCGAGGTCCAGGGATCCTGCGCCCGCATAGATGGACATGGTTTCCGTCGCGGGATTCTGGACTTGCTCAATGCCGACGGCGACCTCGAGTAGCCCCATAGATAGGGTCCTTATTTGCTTCTCGAGCTGCTCACCATTCTCGGTGAATCCATCCGAGCTTCTCCAACTCTTTAACGACGAAGGTGGGGCGCCCCTGATGAAGGCTAAGATGTGATGCCACTCATGGACGCGCAGCGGTTTCATCGCTAGAACAGCCCATTGGAATGCTCGGAGGGTCATCTCCCGCGAATCTGGGTGGACAGACTCGAGGAGCTGAGTAAAAAGAGAGCCAAGCGCCTCGGGGATGACATCCAGCTCGCGGAGGAGAGCTTTCAGGCTCTTTCCCTCGTCCCGCTTTTGAAGAACCCTGTCCAGCACGAGGGTGACCCATAGAAACACGCCGGCTGACTTTTCGAGGATCTTGTCCCTGATGGCACCTCTGTCGCGCTCCTCGTTGTCGATGCTGAGGCTAAGTTTTCGATCAACGAACGAGGCGATGTCGACAGCGTTGTGCGCCTCAACGACGATCTCTGGACAATCCGCCACCGAGACGGTAGGAAAGTGTCTGCTCGAAATGCACACGTTCAGATCAACTCCAGCTTGATGGGCCGTCCGAGTCATGTTTCTCCAAAAGTAGGCCTGAGGGCGTATGAACTTGGAATCGCATTCGTCGAGTGCATCGATGAAAATGACGGTGCGTCGTCCGCGCTGCTCGGGCCCGGACGTAGACAGAAGAAAGCTTTCAAGAAACGATTCCAGGTCAAATGTCGAATCATGTTGCAGCGTTGCTAACCTCTGAATTTGCTCTGGGGACCGTGGAATCAGTTGATAGAGCAACGATCTGTTGAGACCGTCGGGACTGGTGTGGAGTTCATCGCCCTTGGCGTCGAAGAAGAATGCGGCTATCGAATGTGGCTCTTGTTCCTGTCCAGTCGCTCGAAGGTATGCCTGCTTCATAAGAAGTGACTTCCCGGACCCCGGCTTTCCTTTGATCCACAGGAGGCCCCCGTGTTTGTCCTTGTTCCGGCCAAGCATCCAGTCCTGGTAAGTTGTATGATGGAAGAGCCAGTCGCAGGTTTTTTCGGCTGGCTTGGCCAGCGCGTGGAAACGACTGAACATGCTCGGGAATCGCAGGGCGTGCAAGGCATTGCTGTTGGCGGCACTGAAAGCAAGAATTCGGCCGCCGTCGGGTTCATCTTGGCGTGGCAACCTCCGGTCGTTTTGAGAATCCGTGTGGGACTCTTCTCTTTGTACCATGGGCTCACCGCGAAGAGCACTGAGCCTTGCAAGGGAGTCATACACGGATTTAATCTCGCCTGAGAGTTTTTGATAGTTGGGATCGTCCGGGCTGGTGAAGCGGCACATCTCTATGTGGTTGGCGTGGATGGACTCGGCGTGCTCGCGGGCTTCACCTATGACAGACGAGTAGTCCGGAACCACCTTGTTGCCGAGAACGCCAAGATTGACTCCCGTAAGCCCAAGTCCCTCTTGGAAGGTCTTGACGCGAAAATCGTGAGTGTGCCACAGGGTCGAGAACGTTTCCTGAACTCGTTCAAGATCGGAAGTCTTCAGGCCGAGGGTGTCGAGGATGGAGGCATTTGTCGCGATCCGGAAGGCACTGACAAGGCTGCGGGCCCATTCCCCGAGTGCGGCGAGCTCCGTACTGCCCCGGTGCGGCGTCCCGAGGAAGATGACGGCAGCCGTACGTTCGACGATGCGTCGTAGTGCCTGGCTTTCCGAGGTCGAAGATCGCGAGAGCATCTCTTTCACCACGATTCCACCGAGACTGTGAGCAACAAACACCAACGGCTGGTTTTGGTCTTCTTTCCGGTCGAGGGCAAACAGAAGGTCCCTGCCATGGGAGAAGACACTGCTCTGGTTGGCGCCGCCAGTTAGATTGGAAATCTTGGTGTCATAGCCGTACACCATGATGCGGGCACGGGGGCAGTCCTTGGGCAAGAGATCGCCGGGCCAGAAAACTGCCCGACGCGGAGATTTCTCAGGCTTGGACTGGCTTTGGGACGAGGACATGGTGGAAAGGCGGCGAAGGCGGCCGGGAATGGCTCGCCGGATGGCATCTCGGCGGCTTTCTCTAGGCAGTGAAGCGGATGACGACGCTTCTGCAGTCGGAGGCGGCGGTGATTTCGTTGACCGGGACGACGCCCAGGTCTTGAACGGATGGCCCTGCAACCCGTGCACGATGACAATGCTGCCGGTGCCAAGAATCAGTCTTCTGTGCATGTAGCGAGGGCGTCTGGGTTGGCAAGCTGACCGCCTGCGACTCACTCAACAATCGGGACCCCGAGTTCTGGCTCGTGGACGACGGAGAGCCCAGTCTCCTGAATTGCATGGTGCTGCATTCTCGCAACCACGCATAGTTACCTGGGTACTCTAGATAAAAGAGGTGTGCGTGTTCTACCCGCCGGTTCTGGAAAGGGCCCTGATCTGTGAACGAGGGACCAAGATCGAAAACATCCGAATCCAGACCTTCCAAGATGTTCGCAAGGCTCTCGGTCAGCGCCTCACGGGATCACGCTCGGAAGCGCCACGGATTAATCGGCGGATGTCGCTTGTTGCGCCTGCAAATCGAATAATATTCCGCTTTTCTCCCGCTACCCCGGACGTACGTAGCTGAGACATGTTGCCAGGGACAAGTGACACAGCCACAGCAATGCCCCCCTGACGAGCTCCTCGTGTGGCTGATGCCGCTTGAGCAGCTCGTCGGCTTGGCAAGCTCGAGGCGAGGTCACCCCCGCAGCTGTCTTCCTTTGTTCAGCCAATCACTCTTCAACGTTCATTTCCCACCACCAGAAACTCCGCGACAACCGCACGCCTCTCTCCACGACCAACCCAATTGCTTTACTCGCCGACGATAAAAACGGGCCACGTGCTCTTGTCAAGGCTTTCTACACCATGTCCCAGGAGCTCGCCGCTGCGAATCACTACGCCTCGGCGCTCAAACGAGCCGCGGAACCCGGACTGGACCCCGTCGACTGGTTCTTGGATTGGTATCAAGCCTACCTACGTGCCAAGATTCTCAAGCTTCCTCAGGTCGAGGGACTTTGCGCAACCAAGGAGTTCCTCTATGCGGTCATGAAACGCATTGCCCCTGGGTGGGCAGACTAGCAGCTCTGCGAAGTTATCGGGCTCGAAGCTCTCGGCGAAGAACCGCGCCCTCTCGACAAATACGCCAAATGGTTGAGGGTCCTGGTTTTCGAAGACAGGGGTCGAAGACTCGCGAACGGCCTTGGGATCCTCGGAACCATAGAAGATTCCGAAGCCAAGCAAAGGAAGTCCACCAAATCACGCAACCACAAGGGAGGATACATATGCCCCTGCTTACCGCCTGGGAGAACGAGCCACCCATGGGCTCCCATGACCTGCCAGAACCTGAAAAAGGCTTGGTCTGGAGAGGATGGACCACACGCGCGAGTCTCCAAGAAAGTCTGCGGCCTGATTAGGGAACGGCTGAAGGAAGCAAAGTGGAGCGGACTCGCGAGTTCCCTCCGGGACAGCTGGGGACCTATGCAACAGCCCGATTTCCAGGCCCCTTGAACCCGTCAGCGTCGGGGATCTGGAAGAGGCCTATTTCCTATCTTTTCGTTGGGAGTTTGTGAAAGCTTGCGCCACGTTGAATGTTTGAACTTTAGGTTGACATGGGTAGCGAGTGTCTTCCGGCCTTTTCTTAGCAAGATGTTTGAGTCACCCTCCTCTTTTACCAGCATAGAGTAGCGAGGAAGATGGGTGAGACAACTTGAACCAACTGCTATGCGCACACAACATGCTTCCTAAGACTCAGAGCAAGCTACGTTGGTATCTACGGAAGAGAGCTTGGGAAAGGGGGAGCCGTATTGAAGTGATGAGTGGAGTTTCGTTCTCAGGGGACTCACCTCCTCCTTCATTCATAAATAATTCTATACCCCCTCACGCATGTAAGACATCCCGCCAGCTGCCAGCTGACAACAAGGGAGCGTTGCCCCCCTGTGCTTTCACAGGTCAGTGAACCAATTGCGGTCTGGGAATTGAGAATCGGGCCCCACAGACGCCCGTCTCACCAAGACTCCTCTTTCCTGTCTGCCTAAACCTTCCTCTGCCTGAACCGAAACTCCTTTCAAGGCCATCGCCAGTTTCTTTCAGGTCCATATACGGTATATTCTACAGCGTGCCGCTGTGTATCGTACAGCGCGCCTTTCAGTCTCGAAATCTGGTACTGTCGCCAATTTCCCTCTTCACCGCCAAACCGCCAAAACCACATCTTCAGATCAGAAGAAACCGCCAGGCCCAAGCAGTGCCGCTCATTACTCATGAGTTGCCCGGTATACAGCCCTATCGACTCAGGCCGGGGCGAAATTCGCCTGCTTCAAGTCCACCCGGCACCGGAACTCGGATTTCAACTGGTCTGCTCCCTGCAACCTGCACTCCTCTCGGAGAGTCCCGCATTCGATGCGCTCTCTTACACATGGGGCAGTCCCGGCTCAGGGTCTGACGTGCAGCTCAATGGAAAACTTTTCCGTATACAAGAGAATGCGGCGGCGGCACTTCGTCGCCTCCGACGAGCGAACGAAGTGCGAACCGTGTGGGTCGACGCCATCTGCATCAACCAGGCAGATCAGAGCGAGAAAGAAGGGCAGCTACCGCTGATGCGGGAAATCTACGAGCAGGCTGAGCAGGTCTGCGTCTGGCTTGGGGAGCCAACAATAGGGAGCGCCGTCGCGGTCAACATCGTGCAGAGCTGGTATCGAACAGAAGCCACATATTCATACCGGAAATCGGCCGCTAATACCTACATGACTCGCCTGCGAGGCCCAACCTCGCTGTGGCATAACCTCGCAAACAGCCGCGCTTTTCAGTGGGCCATACAGCTGGACAGCGAGATCAACACCGGCGACATCCGCGAGCTGCTCAGCCGTCCCTGGTGGACCCGCGTTTGGACCATCCAGGAGGCTGTTGTCGCTCGCAAGTTGACTCTCATGGTCGGGCCGGATGATTTCACGTGGGAGCAACTGGGCGCGTGCTTGCAGCGGGTGAGAGAAACCGGCATGTTGTCCGGGACAGAAGCCCCCCTTGAGGTATTCGGCATCGTTTCTAATCCCGGAGCCTATTCCGCGCAAGACGAGACCTACCAGACAATCTCACGCTTGCGACACCTCTGGGGTACCGGAACTACCCACATCAGCATTTATCAGACGCTCTACGAACTCCGTCATCTCCAATGCACCGACGCCCGAGACCGTGTGTTTGCGTGTTTGGGCTTGGCGACAGGGGGCGGAAGGAAAACCAGGATCCGGCCGGATTACTCAAGCTCGACAAGCCAAGTATTCATAAAATCAGCACTCAGCATCATCGAGGAGACAACTTCCCTCGATGTCTTTCACTACGTCCGGGAATGGAGAGGCGTAGCGGTCCCCCGGCGCCCAACCTTCGTGTTTAGCCCCCACGACCAGGCCAAGTACCACGACGTAGCAGCAATGGTAACTGATGGTCCCAACACCCGGCCTCGGAGGGGGTGGGCTAGGCTCCCTGATGGATGGGAGAGGACTCCTCCGGAAGAAACCTCAATGTTTGCGTCGTGGTCGGCCTTCAAGACGGCATTTCGAGGCGAAAGATGCGGTTATTACAACCACGCCACCAGCACCATGCACAACGAAAGCCCTCTGGAAGGCAAGGAGCCATCGCTATCACGCCACCCGACCAAGCAAAGGGAACTGCCCAAGGGGTGGATCAAAACATGGGACAACCTAGGTCGGGCAAATGTCCGATATGCGCCAGACGTTAATGTCACACAGTGCTCAGCAAGTACGCAACCAGAGCTACTGGATTTGCCATCGTGGACCCCAAACTGGTGCGCTCCAACCCATCTGGACCCGGAGCCGCTCATCGGCTATCCCACCCACGCAGAACGATACTGGGCTTCCCGCCGGACACCCGCAGCCGTCCACTACGAAGCGTCATCCAACACACTTGCCGTCAAAGGCCTCCTCTTCGACACAATCGGATCAATCTCCATCCCGTGGCACCCCGATCCCGAACGACCCGCTCTCACCCTCCGGGGAGCCCCAGGGCTCGAGGGCTGGGAAGGATTAGCGCTGGACACGTCACTGTTTACGGGCCCCTGCCCATACGCACATCTCGAAGAAGGTCGCAAGACCGCGCTCTGGCGCACTCTCCTTGGTGACTGCGGAGGCGAACTCGCCCTGCCCGACGATCCATCGCGGTACCTGATGGAGTGCTTCTACGACCGCAGCGGGTGGGGCAAGCAGCCGCCGTCGGTAGACGAGATGACATCGATGGAGATGGGCGAGGCGACGTCGATCGCCGCCGACTTGACGTGTCTGCACTGGGACCTGCATAACGAGCTGAGGCGAATCGCCGGGGATGATACCGAGATAAAAGGGTCGGAGCTACTGTACGGGAGGTTTTTGGAGAGGATCAGGCAGTGTTGTGGGCACCGCAGGCTGTTTGTCACAAGCAGGGGTTACATGGGTTTTGGGCCGTGGAACGCCGAGGTCGGGGACAAGGTTTGTGTTTTGCGAGGGGGCAAGACGCCGTTCCTGCTGCGAGTGCGTCGGGAGCAGCAGGGTGAATACACTTTGGTGGGAGAGTCGTATGTGTACGGAATCATGGAGGGCGAGGCGATGGAGGGAGAAGACGGGGAAGGAAATATGCAGGCGTTTCATATTGTCTGAACCAGCTTTTTCCGTGTCATTGAAATCGAAGGATGTCAAAAACGTTCAATGGAAAGCTGCTGATCAACGCCTACGACTCCAAAAACCCACAAACATGTTCAAAGCTTAAACTTCCACTCGCAACCCCAAAACATCCCCCCTCCATCTGTCCGTCACCTTCATCTCCCTCCCACCCCCTGCAGTGCTGTCCCAGCCACCTCCAACCCCTTTTGTGGAGCCACCTCTGTCCTCCTTGGTCATTCTGCCCTGTCGCAGTGAGCATTTCTAGCGCCTTGACGCCGCCTTTCTCGCCTGCATCGCAGCAATGCGGGCGCTGCGGCGGAGTGGGCGCCCGCTCCCTTCTTGCCTGTCTTGCTGCTTCTCAACCTTTCTCTTCTTTGAGCCCGGGAATCTTGTGGGAGCCCTCTTCCGCTTCTCTGCCCTGGGGACAGAGACTTGCGCGTCCGCCTCAGCCACGAGGAATTGGACCGACTTCCGCTTCTCTGCCTTGGAGACGGAGGCCTGCGGGTCCGCCTCAGCCGCGAGCAACTGGACCGACTTCCGCTTCTCTGCCTTGGAGACGGAGGCTTCCGCTTCCGCCTCGGCCGGGAGCGACTGGGCCGACTTCCGCTTCTCTGCCTTGGAGACGGAGGCCTGTGCGTTCGCCTCAGCTACGAGGAGCTGGACCTGCTCCAGCACCCAGGCCGCCACGCGCTCCACCTGGTCCAGGATCTCCTTTCCGTCCCAGTAGTCCCTCCCGTTGTCCTCCAGGTCACGGAAGAGCCTCTGGCGCTGCCCCATAAACTGCAGGCACTTCATGGCTTCGTCGTATTTGGTTTGGGCGGCCTGGATCATGAAAGCACGAAATTCGGCGTTGGGGTCGGGCATGGTGACCGCCTCATCATCCTTCAACTGGGAGTTGTTCTCGTCATCCATCTGCTGTGGGCCGGATTCATCGCTTCCGAACAGGGACCCGAATTCGTCACTCCTCGCTGGGGAACCGGGCTCGTCGTCCTTCTGCTGGGAGCTCGTCTCGCGGTCTTTCTGCTGAGAGGTGGAGCCATTGCCTCCCACTGGAAGATCGGGTTCAGCGTTTTTATCAGCGGAGCCGGGCTCATCTCTCTCCACCGGAGAGCCAGGTCTGTCGCTCTTCACTGGGGAACCAGGCTCGTCGCCCTTCACTGAAGACCCGGGCTCGCCGCTCTTTGCTGGAGACCCGGGCTCGTCACCTTGTACTGGAGACCCGGGTTTGTCGCCTTTCGCTGGGGATTCGGCCTCATTGTCTTTCACAGGGGACCCGGCCTCGTCGTTCTTTACCGGAGATCTGGCTTCGTCGCCCTTGACCGGAGAGCTGGCCTGATCGCCCTCCACCGGGGACGCAAGGACACCAGCCGCCTTGGTATGGTGCCCAACTTCAAGTTCGACCGAGCCAGCCTCGCCGCCCTTTAGTCCCTTCAGTGCGGCAGCGGCGAGTTCGGCTTGTCTCTGAACCGCGTCGTACTCGAGCTCGCGTGCTTGTGCGTTGACGAAGGCCCAGACGTAGTCTTCCGTCTCAGGCGGCCGGAGCACGCCCGACTGCTTCAGCTTCGTCCAGGCATGGTCGTACTTCGGCTGGTGATTCCGGACATAGGAGCGCTGGCTGTCGACCCACCAGTACGAAAAGCAAAGGTACTCGATCCATGTGGTCACGATGTCCTGGCGTTTGGGGTCTTGGTCGAGTTGGAAGTGCGGCGGCACGGCGAAGCCGTGGTAGGCGAGGCGGGTCTTGACGGCCTCGACGTACGTGGGCAGGTCGACAGCGTTGGGCTCTCTGACGCTGTCTCGCCGAGTGTCGCGTTTCCCCTGCCAGTGTGCTCGGCCTATTGTTTCTGCCACGTGGGATAGCATGCGAACTCCGCGCCGCTCCAGGAAGCGTTTCTCGAACTGGACGTGGTCCTCCCACTCGGCGTCATCTTCGTTGATGTCGCGGTTGTCTTTTTGCCACATTCGAAAGTTTTTCCACTTCTTCAACTGCGTCCGAAAGACGCGCCAGTCGCCCTTGTCAGTGTGCCAGATAGACACGATCGCACTGTACTTTGCTGGACTGGTTGAAACATCCTTGAGGAGGTTGATGGGGTACGCAGGACGCCCGCCATCACTGACGAGTTCGTCGTGGTAGGCCGTTTCGTCTGCCCAGTACGTCTCAAGACCGGGCGCAGGCATGTTTTCCAGGTGATCAATTTGACGTTGAAATTTGGAACGAGATATCGCGAGGATCCGGGAGCAATGGTGGAAATGGTGAAGTTAATGCCTCAGAAACTCAGAAGAATAGGTTGGCACACATCCAGATGGCAGGGTTAAATCGCTGGGCACAACAAAGAACTAAAGACGAGAGCAAAGGATGCACTCAACAAAGCTCGATAAATGGTTTGGGTAGCAAGGTTTGAGACGGCCCGGGGGTTTGCCCATTTTCTTTGGCAGATCCATCTCATTTTCCGTCGCTTCCAACCGGAACTCAGCACTCCTAATCCACGGCAGTTAGCTGGTCTCGAACGAGGTTCTTTTCTTCAAGTGCAGTTCAAACCACTGACTCGCGTTGCAAAAAGAAATGATATACAGGACCAGTGGGCAGGAAACCAGCCAAAGAGGTCCGATTGGGGTTGAATTTCACATCTCCGGCATTGAACCCGCAGCATGTTGTGTAACAATGGATGTGCCCTTTCTGTGACCAGTGACGTGAGATGGCTTTCCAAAATGCCCCCCTTTTCATTGTCCATCATGCCAATCCATCCGGAAACGGACACATTCCGACACAGCCTACGTCCACCGAAGCGCCACCACGTAAGACATGCGCCCAGGCCCCAAATATAACCAGTCAGGGACACAATGCGATCGGATGTGGCGTAGGCCGGATTGCTGGGTAAGCTTCTAAAATCAGGCTCGCAGCGCCGCAGCGGCGCGGAAGTGCTGGCGCCTGTTCTGCTGCTGACGGGAGCACAAAGACGATGGTATAAGACGGTTGCCAAGCGTCGCCCATTTCCTCGTCCCTGAGAAATATCCCAAACACTGCCCGCTCAGAGACTAAATCTAAAACCTGCCACTCCCGATTCCGGAAAACACTTCAAACTCTCCAAGAGTATCTCACCGAGCCACCATCATGATCTCTCCCGCCACATTCCTCCTCGCCACGGCGAGCCTTGCCGCAGCCAGCACCATCCCGGTGTTGGTCGGCAAGACTGGCCTAACCTTCGAGCCAAACACGATCCACGCCAATCCAGGCGACGTGATCGAGTTCCAGTTCTTCGCTAAGAACCACAGCGTCGTGGCCGGCGACTTCACTGCCGCCTGCCGCCCAGCTTCAAGCGGTGGCTTTTATTCAGGTTTCTTCCCGACCGCAGCAGGCGTCGCCAACGTACACACCTCCCTTCTCTCCCAAAACACTCTCCCATAAAGCTAACCGAACCACCAGTCCCAAGTCTTCCGCGTCACCGTCTCCCACACCAACCCCCAGCCCATCTACTGCGCCCAAAACACCGGCCAGCATTGCAAGAACGGCATGGTGGCCATCATCAACCCCTCCAGCTCCCTCAGCTTCGACGCCTACTCCGCGCTGGCCCGCAACGCGGGCAACGCCTCGGTGCCCGCGACCGGCGTCTTTGGCGGGCAAGTTGCCCCGAACCAGTCTGCCAGCAGCAGCAGCAGCAGCAGCAGCGCCGGGTCCTCTTTCTCCTCGGCGGTGAGCACCACGACTACGACCCAAGCGGGCAGCTTCACGACGACTGCTACTTCCACTGAGACTCAGACTGGCGGTAGCAATGGTTATGGCACGTCCTCGACGCAGACGCAGAGTGCGACGACC
>OUNM010036564.1_pt1 | contig 40911 bp, 48 predicted proteins | sample 1769961 | NCBI WGS metagenome assembly OUNM01 (sample SAMEA3914820, study PRJEB12502) | metagenome | biome: forest; material: soil | place: USA | collected 2012-03-12 | depth 0.3 m | reverse complement strand
TCCCCTTCCCACCCTCAACCCCCCGGAAAAATCCCCTCCCTCTCCAAAATCCACCCTCCCCCTCTCAGGCCCCAACCCCCTCCCGAGCGCCACAACCAGCACCACCACCATCCTCTCCCCGAAATCCTTGCCCGCCGCAGGGCATTTGTGCGGCCGGATCGAGAAGGGCATGTACGCCTGGCGCTGAAGGTCCGTCAGGATGCCGTCGTCGAAACGGGAGGGGCGGAAGGTCAGCGGGCTGCTCCAGATCTCGGGGTGGCGGTGCAGGGCTGCGATGGACGCTGCTACCGCCGCTGGAGGGTGGGTGACCACTGGGGTGATGGGGGATGCGGTGCGATAGAGGTGGTTGTTCGAGGGGTAGAGGCGAAGACCTTCCTGTTCCAAGGGCAGGGGGGTTAGAAATGTGCGCGTGGGAAAGAGACTTGAGGAGGGGAGGGGGGGGTACTAACCTTGGCGAGTTTGAGGGCTTCCTTTTCTTCAGAAGAGGAGTGGTCGAGGCAGCGCGGGACTGAGGCCGTACGGTGGATTGCATCGGGGTATGCGTCGGGTTGGTGGTGGAAGGCCGTGACGAAGGTGAGGAGGACGACGCGCCAGAGGGTTTCGTATTGCGGCATCAGCAGGCCGAGGATCTTAGTCGGCGCCATGGGGTTGCCGTCATGGGAGGTAATGTTGAGTGAGTCAATCGTCGAGTTGAGGAGGTCAGACTGGGTGACGCTGTCGGGGTGGCATTTAGAGAGCAGCCATTGATTGTTGATCTCCTCGGTGATAGTGACGAGGGCGGAGCGTGGTGTGGCCGCTGGGTGAATGCTAAAGCTGTCGAAGAGCACGACCGCCAGGACCATGCAGCGGACGGACTCGGCGAGCTGCAGGCCGGGTTGGTGGTTATGCAGAGCGGTTTCGAGTTCTTTCTCAATGAAGGTCCCTGCGAAGGTGAACAGCTCTTCCCAGCTGCGGTTCGTCCTGCCCAACAGCGCGTTCGTTGCCTGGAGGAAAGCCTGGTGATCTGATTTGGATTCGGTCGTCAACGAGTTGTCGATGCCAAATCCATGTACAAGTCTTCGGTTCTGCGAGGCCCGCAGACTAAGACGTTCCTCAGTCTTTGGCTTTCCCGCGTAACTGAAGCTTGCCACACGGATCTGATCGCGGACCCATTGCTGGATTTTCCAGGCGCGCCACTTCCGAAAAGCAAGCACAAGGACAATGCAAACGGGGCCCACTGCTAAAACCAACATGATGCCAGAGGCTAAGTGTCAAAGAGTAAATCAATCTCGGGGTTTCGATGTCTTGAACTGGGAGGCCATGAAGATGCGAAGAGATGGTCTCAAGATCTCCGCCGTCGTCATGGGATTTATATGTCTACCTTTCTCAGAGCCTTGCTATCTCCGTGAGTCATTCACTTTCTTTTGCGAGCCTTCTGTCAGAGGCCACAAAACACACCAGGCTATGCGGTTCGCCGTTGGACTGTAGGCCTCATCGGCGACCAATAGTTTGTCCGTTTGTACATGCAGGCCATTCACGCTGAGCTTTCACAGGTAACATTGTCGCTTTGGATAAAATCCTGTTGACTTGCTTTCAAGTTGTCCTTTTCTTTTCTATTCAATGATACAAGCGCTGTCCAGTTTGGAATCCAGGGTGACAATGGGCTATTGTGAAGACACTGAGACAGATTGGTTTGTCCAAGTCTGGTAACTCGGCAGCAAACACCACCCCGAGTGTGCATTGCGCTTGCACATGCACTTCAAACAGACGCATGTTCAGCTTATCTCCGGGCTCGGCCTTTTTCCGGGCTGCCGCAGCATTTGACACACAGTCGGCATGTTTCCAAGTTTCCATGAGTACCTAGATCTGACGGCTGGTTCTCAGTTTCCTTTTTCCGGCGCCCGTTCACAGGCAAAGCCGATTGGCACAGCGGCACGAGGGTGGGGGGCATCCAGCATCTGCCCAAGAAACACTCTCTCGGTCAACGGGAGGTGACATGCTGCAGATTACAAGTCCCTGGTGTGTGAGTTGCGAAACCGTCAAGGTCGCAACGTGGGGGTCAATTCCGTTTGAGAAGCGCAGCCAGCTTCCTCACTGGCTTTGCAAGTCTTCCAGAAGAACCCTGGTGGAAAATCCGATATCACATCATGTCCGTCGAAAGTTGATGAAACGTGGACCTTGTCTGCTTGTTCCATTCATTCGTATCTGCTGGTATGTATCCGGACCCGGGTTGTGTTGGATTTGTCAAGCTTTTCATACGGCTGCTCCTGGTTGCATTTTGTTCGAAGCAGCTGGACTCAATAATTTGAAGGATCAGGGGTACATCAGTCACAGGCTCTAAATGGGCATTGGTCTCCAGCATGATTCAGCGGACATAATGATCATTAACCCCAAAAGGAGCACGAGAGCTACAACACTGCGAGCTTTCTCTCAAAACAACCTTATTCCCAAAATCACTCCAATTGTTGCTTGCTGATGCTCCTTGGTCTTTGCCATGCGAATATCATCAACTGACCCATTCCGTAGCTCAACCAGACAACAGTACCCGCCATGCATTTCTTGACGGATCATCATGTTCTAAAGACACATTAACTCCCGTAAATATTGAAAAGACTTAAGCGGGGAGCTTACCAGAAGCCATCGGCAACGCAGTAGGGAATGCCGTTGATGTATGAGCAGTGCGAGCTCTGGGGGCAGTTGCCGACGAGCTCGAGGATGTTCGAGACGTCACAGACCTGGATGGCTTTGCGCCCAAAGCACACGTACTTGCCGGGGGTCTGGCACTTGTCACCGGGGCTCGGGCCGCGGCCGCGGTCGTCGCGGGTTTTGACCTTGACGGTGTTGGTGCAGAAGGGCAGGTCGAAGCCGTTTTGGGGGAGATTCTCGCAGGATGTGCCGTTGGGGCAGTTGCCCACCAGCTCCCATTGACCGGCAATATCGCAGATCTGGATGCCTGTGTTGGGGGTGGTGCACGCATATGTGCCGAAGGTGCATGCGGTGTTGCTTTGGTTCCCGCCTGGAGACGGCGCAGCGACGGCCGAGGCGGCGAGGGCGAGGGCGGTAGTGATGAACTTCATTTTGAATGAACAGGTCTAAACAACGGGCTGTTGAGAGTGTTGCTGTACTATGATGGCTCTGAGTGTTGGATGTTGTGATTATGGAAAGAGACTGAAGACGTGAGACTTTCTCTCTTCTTATACGCGACGTGACCACTGGTCTCTCCTCTGCCAACGACGTCTAGCATTCGAGAAGAATACGAGACAGCGCATTTCTTGCTCATTCTAAATTAAGACTACCTTCAACACGAGCAAGTCGGGACAACATGAGATGGCCAGCTTCATGAAGTTGCGGTCTACTGACTTGAGGGAGCGATCTCGAGATACACGGGATGAGCGGCATCTGTACCAGTACCAAACCGCTGTTAGGAAACTGGTTATACTCTAGCATTACTGGTCTAAGCCTGGCCCTGTACGTAATACCAAGAGAGATCGGCAGTATCATTACCAGTGTGACTCGGACGGGAATAACACTGCCACGGCAGAGCTAGCTTAGCACCCTGTAACGCCGTTGTTAGCCAGGCTGTTAAGGGTACGTTCTACATTGCTTGAATACGAGCAATGTTATTTTTAGACCTTCTTCAGGCTTCGATGCCACTTCGGAAGGAGGATAAGCCGACATAGCCCCGCCCGTTCATCGGGTGACCAGCGCGGGGGCCAATGGTATGTTTAAGGGTCTTCAGGGTCTACTCCCTGCCTTGCCAATGATCCCGTGAAGATCGGACGACGGCCAAGGCGAACGCATATACAGCCACTTTGAGATCTGATCATTGGCTCGTCTCGCCAGGATGACGTCGTCGGAGTCGTATTTGAGAAATCAATGGACACAATTGTCCCCGGTCATTGAGAAGCCTTCCGTGAGCTTGGGGTCGGTCATGTCTTTGAAGCTTTGGGGCTTGCTGTCGTTCTCTTCGGGATTTAGGCGAACTGTACTTCGCCCAAGAAGATCTAGGCTTTCTTTCCCTGGTAGAAGGTCGCTGCAAGAGTGAGATGAAAATCTTGGCCTTGACCTGTCTGTGGGAATGCGCCATCTAGATATGGGAGGAGGAGCTGAAGGAGCACTCCAAATCCCAACAGCCACGTAGAAGGCGGAGACACTATGATAGCGAGTCTCGGGGGGCGTTTGCGGCATGCCTGGCGTTTTTGGTGGTTACCCCTGACCCCTGAGAACAAACAAAGCCGTACCAGACCCTAACCCTTGTCTTTATCCCAGACCCTCGACCACTTGGTCGCTTGCTCACAGCATGGCTCAATTGCCACGCCGTCGTCAACCGTCTTTCAATCGGTATCTCCAGTCAAAACAGCAATGAAGAAAACCTCCCTGCCTTCATATTGTCAGCGCACCCCACCCTGTCCTCAACAACAAGCCCCGCCCGCATGGCTCAGTGGTAGAGCGTGTCACTAGTAATGACAAGGTCGTCAGTTCGATTCTGGCTGTGGGCAAATCCTCAGAGTTAATATTTTTGGCTATTTCCTTGCCAATAATTACAGCAAAGCAAATTTTGCCTGCAGCGTGTCTGCCGACCCTCAATCGCAGCAGACGCACATGCAACTCTCGGCCGCAACTCACCATCCCAAACCTCTCTTTGGCACGACCACATCGTTTCCGTCACTTTGACCACATCCCCGAGAAGCGGGAATTATCGCATGAACGAACCACAACCCAACAACAACAATGCAACCGCCACTCTCCCAGCAACCACTCACATCCCTCCCCATCCCCCCAGCATTCCTACACACAATCTACGAATCCGACCAGGCCATCTACCCCGTCACGCTGCCCTACTCACGCCTCTGCGACTGGGTCGCGGCCTGTCCCGACCTCTCCATCTGCTTCCAGTCTCCCACCGGCGCTACGGTAGGCGTGGTCATCGTATTGCCGCTGCGGAGGCGGTGCTGGGAGGACCTGCTCTGGGGGCGGGTGAAGGAGGCGGAGATTGAGGCGGAGGGGATGTTTCCCTCTATCCAGACTTTAGAGGAGGAGGGCGAGGAGGAGGTTGGGTTGCATGTCTATCATATTGAGCGATTTGGGACAGAGATTCAAGGGTTTGGAAGGGGTAAGAGATTTGCTGCGTTTGCGTTGGGGGTGGTGATGGAGCGGGTGGTAAGGGGAAGGGGGCGGTGGAAGGTTGTTGGGATGTCAGGTATGCCACGGTGCTTCCCACATTTTGCGTTTCTGAGGGCGGCTGCTGATGAGTTATTTCATGCAGCTCTTACGGCCACGCCGGCGGGGAAGAGGGCGTTTGATAGACTGGGCTTTGAGCCGACGGGCTATCGAGAGCTGTTTGTGACGAAAGGGGCTGATGATATGTCCCAGAGAGGGACGGACAAGCAGCCGTTGGATATGGTCTGCATCTGCCCCGGTGATGAGAGTCAACCGGCGGACGTCGTCGGCGGCGGCGTCATAGTTTCGATGTCAGAGATGGCTGTCAAGTATGGGAACTTGTCTGATCTGATTCCTTCTTGATGGGCTTTGGTTGCCATCACTGAAGACCTAGTCGAGGCCAGTGACAAGCCCGGGGATTCGTCCACCGCCTGTCATTCCCTGGAGTGAACGGGCGGGTTTGAGGCACCTCTGTCAGTCTCCTCAAGACAATCTACGGCCCCGGCCCCATGTGGGCGTTTCCGGGCAGCAAAAAAAGGAGGGACCTTGACCCCAGGCAATGAAAAGGGGGCGGGGGGGGTCGGCCACCAAAAGCGAAGGTCCTACCCGGAATCGAACCGGGGTTGCCGGAATGTTCTGACGAGTCAGAATCCGGAGTGATAACCGCTACACTATAGAACCTGGAGCTGTTCCGTTGTGCTGAAGCAACGGGGCGGGAAATCTCCTCAACTGGTGGGCGGCTAGTGCAAGTTCCGTGATCCACTCTAGGGTTTGGTTCGGAACTTCGGGTCCACTGCGCCGACGAGCTGCATCGTTGGTGGGGAAGCGAGAGAAAGAAGAGGACGAAAGTTTTCAACCAGAGGAGCAAGAAGGAACAAGAAGCGGATGACTGCAAGGAGATGTTGGGGGAGCAGCGGACCCGAAACACCACATCGGGCTCCTCAACCCATCACGATCTCATGTTTCCGCCATTGCCCGCCAAAGCGGCCTGGACGCAGGCCCAGATGAATGGGGATGCGTGCTGGGGACCGGCTGCTGAAGTCCTCAACGGTCTGAACCTGTCGATGAAGAAAAGTGTGGCTTGCGCACCTGTGTTTGAGCGGCGAGACGCCGTGACGATCAGTTGTCAAAACAAGCCCAGAGCGCGATTTGCTGGAAATGGCCCCGACAGCTTGGCGCATGTGCTTCGCATTTTGGTCCCTGAGCTGGAAAATGATCCTCGAGCAAAACCCTTTGACTCCGGTCGCCCTCTCGCGGGACGGCGTCAGACTCGAATGCCAATGTCTGGCCAGGAGCGGCGAGGCCCATGACGTGGCCTTGTCGCCGGCCTGGGTCGATCCACCGAGACCGGCATGATAACCCAAGAGACAGCAGGTTGAAGAAAACGAGTATCGGCGAGCTGTTGCTGATCTTCAAGAGCGGAAAGACCAAGAGACCCTGTTACTTTCCAAGCTGGTGGCGGCGTGGCGCCGCCCTAGCGCGGGGCGCTGCGTTGGCCAGTCGGACAGGCTGCGAAAGGCGGCTGAGAGCTTGTGGTTGGTTGGGTCTTTATCAAGATGGAGAGCATGACAACATTTGCAACGCTGATGTTGCAATGTTTGCATGGCACATGCTGGCGAGGGTTTGTCTACCTGGTAATATGTCTGGTTATGGCGGAGTCTGGTTGCCCTCAGCTTGAACAGACCATGTGCGGTTCACAGGCCGCCAGATGGTCTCAGTGATTCATTCTGCAAAGGAGATTGCAGAAACGGTTTCGGCTGGCCGGGTTTGAGATGTTTGTTCCAAAGGCTCCGGCGAGCCTTGAAGTCTCGGGCTGCGTTGGTTGAGGCGGTGAATCTCGATCGCGGGAACCTCGGGTTCGCCGGGGATCGGCTGGACAAGAGAACCAACGCTCGGGGATGCCGCAGTGCAAAGGGGGTAAAATTGTGACCGCCCACCGACGTGCTTGTATCACCTCAGCGTTCGACGGGGCGCGTTTCAGACTCAGCCAATGGTCCGCTGGGTGCAGGAAGAAGAATAACCAATCTCTTGCCTTGGTACCTGAATCCGGCATGTCGTGTACCGTGTAGCGGTAACCAATGCAGTAGGGAACCCAAGTCAAGTGAACTGTCCGACACAGCGTGTCAAGCCGTCGAGTATGACAAAAAGAGATGAGTGATCGACTTGGTAGATCGGGGGCTTCTCCGTGGTTGGCCGCCTCGAGGAAGCGGCAGCGCCCTACCTGCAAGCTGCCGCCAGTCTATTTGTCGGTTGTGGCCGGCTGATATCGATCTGATTACAACCTGATGTTGCGTTCCGAAAGTGGCAGATGAGGTTTGAAGATCGCATTCTGTTGTAGAAATTGTATGTGCCCTGTCGTGCGTCGGGAATCCTGTCTTTTCTACGCCATGTAGGTCTTTAACTCCGAAGTCCCATGGGTCAAAGAGCCCGGTGATTACCATGGGGAAGCTGGATCGGGCTGTCATCTCGCCAAAGTTTGAACAGAGCAGAGTCTTCCCGGAGCTTGTCCTTTTCAATATTGGGGAGAGGGTCTCCTGCTCGGCTCTCGGTGAGGGTCCGAGTCACCTGCCACCGCAACGACGCGACCCGGTAGCTACCAGACACAGCCGGATGCAAGTTCCTAGTGGCTCAAGCCAAGATATTCTGATCTGGATTCTGCATTTTGGCTTCAGGCTGCAAAAGGCCCGAAATGGCGAAAACAACTCTTGAACCCCGACGCCGCAGGGCACGCGCTGATGTCGGCGTGACACAGCGCCTCTTACGCAGATCTACACTCCCCGTCTGGAACGTGCATGGCCTCTCTCGGACCTTTTTTCAGAAGTCAAGGTCTCACATGGTAGAACTGGACTTGGCTTGATTCGCTTCACGCTGCATTTCCGTGATGCCAGAATCGGAAATCGTGATGCCGATGAGCATCGAGCGCAGCCAAGGGCTTCACGGACGATCGACCGGACAGCCGGGCGAGGTGAGCTGTAGATCGGTCCAGAGATGTGACACCAACAAAAGAAGTAAACCGCCGCTAGAATGGTGAGCTGGGTAAGGAGACAATGTGTATATAAGGGGCCCTCGCCTTCCCCAACAGACCCTCGAACTCTTCTCCAGCACCAGCGACAAGCCTCAACTCAACACTTCCACCAACAAACAAAACAAATCTTCCGCTTCTTCAAGCACAAACTTCAAATCGCCACCATGCAGTTCACCAGCCTCTTCACCATGCTGGCCGTCGCCATGACCGCCTCTGCCCTTCCCTCCGAGGCTGCTCCTCGCGGGAACAACGTCGGCAGCTGCAATAGCATCGCCCAGAACACCTGCTGCAACGGCCTTCTAGACTGCCTGATCACCGTCGTTGGTGAGACCTGCAAGGGCGAGGCCTACTGCTGCGACACCAGCGGCAAGACTGTGGTAAGTACCCCACGGCGGCCCACTTCCACTTCCCAACCTGACACACTCCACAGGGCGCTCTCATCAACGTCGACCTGAGCTGCGTCAAGGTCCAGTAAGCGACCTCAGCATATGCCACGAGATTTTCGCACACAACAGGACCGGGATGGCGCGCACCGGCAACACACGACAAGTTCAGCAACGACAAAGCCGCCGCCATCCTGGGCTGGGGTCCAGAAACTGGGGTTCGAGGCACACACATAGCTCGACGGGGCAACGGGTCTCGTCTTCGGTGGTACGGGCTTCTGGAGAAGAGAATTCTCGGGTTTTCCTTTCCGATTCTGTCTACTGGTTTTGTTTCCTCAGGCCTGGGGGGCTCAACTAGCCACGCTCTTTAATGGTGATAGGTACCTTCGCTTAGCTAGTACATTCTCGGTAATCTAATACATTTGTGCCGGCCATCTGGTAATTCTATGCCCGTTTAGTTGTCGTCCAGTTTGCAAACCTGTTCTCCCAGTAGTACATGGTGGGGCTGAGAAATGAGAAGTGATGTCTTGATCTCAGCGAATTAGGGATATCTCCGCGCTCCTGCCTTCTCAATGACCTCTTGTTTCCGCTTTTGTTCTTTTCGAGTATACCTTGAGTTGTTGATACAAACTCCGGGCGAGTCAGAGCAGCCAGATGCTGGAAAGGCGCGAACAAGAAGCGTGGTGAACTTCTTCAAAGATGCCCCTGAGCGCTCCAAGCCCGCCGTGGGTAAGTTCTCTTATACCCGCAATGTTGAAAGACCGATTAACGCCCTGATGTATTGATACTGAGTCTTCAAAGTAAATGTCGCTAATACCGTACGCCGCCATCTAAACCGACCGATGCGCCAAGCCCTTCAGCTCTCTAGTAATCAAGCCTTTTCCCTCGCTTGGCCAGCCAATGCAGCCTTGAGATCTAACATGCTCTGACACCTCCGCTCCAAAAAAAACACGCCCCGTCATCTATCACCCGAATGCCGCTATGCCTGGAGCTTCCCACATCTTAGTGAGCCGAGTATGTTTCGCCCGGCTTCTGGACTTGCACATAGCCGTAGTTGTCCATGGTCTGCAGACCCTGCTCTACGCCGGTGTTCTGTCCCTGCTCCGGATCGTAGCGTTCAGAGCGAGCATGCCGAGAGTGACGGCGCCTGTTGCGTCTCGGGGCCTTCCACGGGCGCGAAAGGATCTCTCCCTGCTCCGAACTGTCGAGCTTGGCGAGCTTGAAGCCGAGGAAGAGGTAGATGGCGACGACGATGAACTCCTCGATCGTGGCCATGCACACCCGGACCGCAATCGGCCCGCCGATCCTCACGAACACGCCCGAGTGCACGAAAACCAGCAAGAGCGAGTAGAGCACCCGGACGGCAATGAAGGGCAGCGCGAGAGCAACGGCGGGCACGATGATGCGCTCCCCTTCGGGGACCAGCGAGATGGAGGGCGCTGAGATCAACAGGACGAGGGCCAGGGCGACGAGAACGACCAGGTAGATAACCACGGCTGCATCAGACTCAACCGGAAGAGAGCTCGATTGGTGGTCGCTGTTGGTGGCGCCGACAATGCCCAGGATGGTCCCCACGAGGATCAAGAGTTGAATGAAACGGAAGTGAAGGACGGATATCGTTGGGGAGGGGTTCTCGCGATTGACCCAGTCCACGCTGCAAAACACCAGTCTGTTAGTAAGATGCACAGCTTGAATTCTGGGCTTTGGGAGGAAGCTGGCACGCACAATCGTGACAACAAGCCGAGTGTTGCGAGAAGGAGGGGCGTCAAGCCAAGAGACTCCAACAAGACGGCTGCCGTGATAAGGCCTGTGTCAGTCGGGCTCGAGATTGTCGCCAGCTGACAGGCGCCCCCGACGATGCGAACGAGGCAGAGAATGACGGTGTAAAGCCAGCTGTTGCGAGTCGTTAGCGTTGATAGAATGCTAGGCAAGACTCAAGGACAGAATGCCCGAGGCCGCGGTTGCTTACCCAGAACTACGAGCGAAGCCATGGCGGCGGCAGACAAAAAGCGAGACGATTAGGGCTGGGACATAGACCACTATCTCTACGATAGAAGCGATGTCGTTGGCGTTGAGAGCCATGGCGATGTTCAAGTTTTGCGCAGCGAGAAGATGAGTGCAGAACTTGCTGATTGTTGATGGGCAAGGTCGGTGTGTAGCTGATCAAGGCGTGCACTGAAGGAAGATGCGGTTTGTGTCCATCATGTTGGCTTCATGTTTCCTACTTATTATATACCTGCTGGTGTTGCGACACGCGCGCGTCCATTCTGATGTGTTGAGCGCTGCTGGCTCGGGCTGTGCCATTTGCAACCTGGAACGAAGCCGACGACGACCATGCAAACCGGGATTCCCGCTGTCGAAGCTCTTACCGGATTCGGGGTTGCTGCTCGAAAAAAATGAGTGGTGAAGGGTAATGCTCAGCCACCGGGCGGACCCGGGCCAATCAGAAAAGACACTCCGGAAAATGCTGCCTGACATGGGAGATCAGGATTGACAGGCCTGACACGCCTGATGACTGGCTTGGGACTGGCTGCACCGGGCTTGGCCCGGGTGATTCCGTCGAGACAAGCTTTCGAGGCTGTGAGGAAGGGCGGGAAGGGTGGGGCCTCCTCCAAGCAGGCGAGGCAGGTCCCAAAACTCTGTTGATTGGCTGCACAGGGATAACGGAGGATTTGTGGCTTGGGCTGCCTGACGCGTGCCTCAAGACAAGCCCGATTGGGAAAGCAGTGGGAAGAATCCATATGCCGTCCCATCGTTTCAGCGTGGCAATCGGGAGAGGGGCACCGGGGCTTAGTAACCGCAGACGGGCGGCCCACGCCGGCCATCGGATTCATCGGGTTCATGGCTGGCTTTCCACACCAACGACACGGACCCTGGCGAATGCATCCCTGGTGCGGAGCTGCACGTTGTTTTCCCACAACGCCTCCCGGCGCGCTGCCCAGCGACTAGTAACTGCCACTCCGTCCCGATCCCGATTGAATATGGGGTACTGTGGCCGCCCGTCCACTGCATGTCACACGTGCCGAGAAAAGCGAGGCAAGGTCGGTTGTGTTCACTGTCCACTGTTCATTCCATCTTCCCTTGTGAACGCCCCCTTCCCCTCGCCCACCCCCGCCCACGGCTCTAGCTAGCCCGCTAAGACGCGACTCTCAAGTGCGACAGAAAAAAACCCGGCTGCAGCCAGTGTGCTAGGAAGCGCATTCCTTGCCCTGGCTACCCGGACCCGTCGGCTGTCCTGTTCCGCGATCAAACCCAGGCCACCACCCGCAAGGCTCAGGCGAGGCGAGCAGAGCAAGCGACGCACGCGAGTACACATCCCAGTACCCGTGAGCCTGGTCCCGATGGCCCCCCAGATGAGGCTACCTCTCCGGCGTCCGTAGCCTTGGTGGTACCGGCTGGCAGACTCGATAGCACCGAATTCTCGCTCTCCATGGGGTTGTCCGTGGTTCCTGAGGATGTTGCAACGACGTTTTTCTTGACCTCCTATGCCGAGACAAGCGCCACGGCCCATCTCCCGGCCCTGGCAGATACACTGACATCCGAGGGGCTTTCCAACTGTGTGCTTCTCGCGCCTGCACTGGCAGCACTATCACGCGACCTCGTGCAGCCGTCGCTGATGGGACTTGCGCGGAAGCACTACTCGGTCGCGATTCAGCAGACAAACCTCGCCTTGGCGTCTCCGCACCTCGCGGTAACAGATGCAACTCTTGCTTCGGTCCTCCTGCTGGCGCTATTTGAGGCTCTTGCCTTCCGAGGCCGCCGCTCTCCCACCAACTGGATCATGCACATGAACGGCGCGACCGAGCTCCTGAAGATGCGCGGGCCCGCCCAGTTCAACTCCGTCCTCGGTCGCAGCATGTTCCTCGACGTCGTCAGTGACATCCTCACGTCGTGCGCCACGCGCCGCGTGCCCGTGCCTGAGGCCCTGAGAGAGCTCCTGGCACAGTTGGCTGACGTCGTTGGCCACGACGATTTACATATTGGCGTGACGCGTGCGACGACTGGCATGGCTGATTTAGTCAACTTGATCACCGCCCGCACAGACGATCCACGGGCGGCTGCGATGCAACTCTTCCTCCAAGCCCGGCAGCTGGACGCCCACATCAGCAACCTACTGGAGCGATTTGCCGCACTCCGCTCGTATACTGTTGTCGATCCCGCCAGCGCACCAGAGTCGGCATACAACAGAGTCGCGCACCACTATAGCAGTCCCAAGCTATGCTGGCAATGGAACAATCTGCGCATGATGAGAGTCTACGTGAACAGTTGGATCTTTCGGGCGGGAAGCGCCCTCCAGGACGACCCGGAAGCTGTCGCCGTCTTGGGGCAGTCCAGGTTGCTCGAGATGGCAGCGAGCAACGCCGAGCGCATGGCGACAGACATCCTGGGTACCGTTCCATACCGCAATAGCCTGCCAGCCTCGAGCAACGACAGGCTGACAACGGCGCGCCGTCTGATTTGGCCTCTATTCGCCATTGCGGCCTCCAAAGTAACACCCATCTCCGCACGGATCTACGCTCGTGACACTTTAGGCGCCCTCGGCCAAGAAACCGGCATATCGCAGGCCACGGAGGCCAGAAACATGGTGGACGAGTCGAAAGAAACTGAAGACTGGTGGGTCAAAAAGACAACTCTTGCGTTCTGGTTCATGGAGACGGCGTTAACCTCTAAATCATAGGCTGCATATCGTTCATCTGTCATGAAGACAGTCGTTGCGCTCTGAAATGCTCGGGGATATTGCACAGCACTTCACCGTCTGTTTACTTGAACAACGGTGGCCACCGTGGGCTGTCAGAGCATGGCACAGAACGGCAGGTTGACTTTCTGCCCGTCAAATCCCAAGCAACCCCTTCCCGGCGTTGAGTCGACACTCGTATCAAGTTGCGCAATCTTCGAATCCACGGTCCCTTCACTGGATGGTATCGTCGGCTTTTATCTTGGGTCGTTCGGGTTTGACTTAGTTCAAATGCCGGCGTATCGACGGTGAGGAAACGGCCGGGGTCTCATGGATCTGCAAGGTTGCGTTGCATCCACGTTTACTTTGAGGAAGCACCTCCGAGCCCACAGATCTGGGATTGGGGCCGGCATTCAGCATTCGGGAGCGCCCGCTTCTCCTGGTTCAGCGCGGCTTAGTGCTTATTCACAACGGGGGAGCTCAAGATGTTTGCCCCCCGCAGAGTCAATAAACCCGACGGAGGCGGGAATTACGGTCCGGCCGACGCTCCTCGAACATACCCACCCATCCTTGATTGTAACGTTCAGTAGTCTGAAATAGAGCTCCCGGACTTGGGTATCAATCCAGAAAGTGCTCGTTCCTGTGATCTTACCTTTTCTTCCATCGTCCACGGAAGACCCCAGCGACACGTGGTCCTTGAGCCCCGTCGCAAATGGCCGAAGGAAGACTCGACCGCCTCCTCGATTACGGCTTGGCCGGAGGAACTCAACGGCCGAGAAACATTCTATGATGAGCACGTGGGCTCAAATGAGCCGTCTCAATGGCCTCGAGAAACCGACTTGAAGTTCCATCCTGATGGGGCCAGAAGAAGAGATAGCACAGGAGCCCCTGGGAAGTGTGACATCGCCGGCGGTTGGCCCGGAGGCCGGTTGAAGAGACTTGGCGAAGCGCAATCACGCATACTGTCCATCAATCGTTGAGGAGAAACGTCATGTATAAAAGGGGCAATGGTCAATGGTGTTTCCGAGCGTCTTGACCGATCATCCAACCTATCCTGGGAATATCATCAAGCCAACGTGACTAGGTACGTCTTTAAGAACATAACACACACAATCAGTTGCTGACCGCCTCGCAGAAGCCGCTACAATGAAGGTCACAACCCTCGCCGCCGCCGCCACCCTGGCCCTGGCCCCAAACGCCTCTGCCTGGAGAGTGTACTTGTACAGCTTCACGGACTATAGCGGGAGCACCTATACTGCGGCCGGCCCGGGGAACCCGGGTACCGCGTGTCGTATGTTGAATCGCCCCAACCGGCGTGATCACAGGTGCCCTTGAGAACTTAGGGCTGACATTTCCGGCAAGACGTGATCCCCTCGGAACACCGCTACCAGGCCAACTCGATCCTGTACTACGCTACCAACAGCCAGACCAACCCCACCACCCGCTGCAAGCTCCAGCTGTTTGATAGCACCACCTGCGACGGGATCCAAGGGCCGTTTTACAGCGTGGACACAAAGAAGGCTCTGGCGGACGACTGGCGGAACAGGGCTGCTTCGTTCAAGACTGATTGCTGGAGCATCTAGCTGTCGTTGCTCCCAAGATACGTTGGATGAATTGCAATTTACTTTTGGCAACATCTCGGCTCACCCGGCTTGATACTTATGACAATACAGAGACAATACCGGAGACGGCAACCCATTCTCCGAAATCCGGAATCATTGTTCTCGCAGCAGCGTGTGTTGGCCGATCGGTTCTATGTGACTGATCATTTTACCATCCAGTGGTTCGTGCCAAGCAAATCCCACCTGAGTATTCCGGCATACGGATACTGGCTCATTTGAACGTGGAATCCCTGCCCAGGTCGTCCCTGTTTCTCTTGTGCGCCGTTGAATGGATACCACACCCGAGTGACCTGTTGCTCACCCCAATCAAGATCTCGAAACTCATCCGGCTCCCATGACGGCACCAATTCCATCAAGTTGAAGAACATCTGGCGGGGCAGTCTCATGCTGAATTCTTTCAGCGCCATCACCGCGCTCGCCTTCATCAGTGGACCAAACAATACAGTGTCCAACTCGACCATATTGCTCTTTGGTTCCGGAAAGCGCTGGCAGTACAGGTCGCCTGGGAACATGAGCTGCAGGCGCCGCAGCTGGGGGAAGACGTCCGGAAGCAGGTTGAGGTCTTGGATAAAGCGCGCTCGATCTCGCATCTCCTGTGCGCGGTCTCTCTCGTTGAATAAAGTGCAGTCAAGCTCGAGGCGCAGTAAGCTGACAAGTTGCATTCCGGACTCAACAAGACGCTTGGGGGTATCTAGGCAGCTCGGGAGATCTCGGCAGATCTCGGCGAAGAAGCCTTTTGACCAGAGCGTCGCTCTCGATAAAAATAAAGTTTGTCGCGTACAGGATCGGGCAGGCTTCCTGGTACCTATAGAATATTGAAATAAAAATCATCAGCATTATTGGATCAGAGTGACAAACAGTTGATAAGCGAACTTACGCGCTTTTGCACGACAACAAAAAGCCCAGAGCACCAAACTGACTGCCTTCAAGCAGAGGAGAGATAGAGCGGAGCCGTGAATTCTCCGTCATGCAATGCCCGCCGCATGTCTGACCCCGCCTGTAGGCCTCCCCGCATGTGTTCTCAAAGCACCGCCACGCCATCACAGTGGCGCTTTTTGCCCTGTGCCTGTGATCCCATGTAGGCCGAGATAGCAGAAACGGGCCACTGTCCTCGGCGTCATCTGAGGTGTGGTACCTACCAAGTAGAGGCAAGTCCCTACGGTCAAACGGATTTCTGTCTGGCGGCGGCGGCGGGCGCCAGTCGATGTGGATCGTTCGGTTGCCGAACGCTTCGCGCACAATCATTACTCGAATCTCAGGAGGGAAGGAGGTGAAAAACGGCGATTGGTTCTGCTGCGCGGGTTTCCACGACTCGGGGTTGTCTGACAGTCGAGGGGCGAGAGGAAGCGCAGGCAGGGGAGGTGGCTCTGACCCTTCATGCTGCTGTTGTCCTTGTGTAGCCATCGGAGCGGTAGGCGGACAATTTGGAGTTGTGGTCTTGGATGGTATCGTGGTAGATGAGACCACGAAAAAGGGTTGCGGTTCGGAAGTTGGGAAATGGCTGCAGTTCGGAAAAGTTGGGAAAAGTTTGCTAATTCGGGACTTGAGAAATTATTTTAAAGGTGTCGGGAATCACGTCAACCTTGTGGTGTCACAGGAGCGCTTTGGGAAGGTGTTGGGGAAGGTTTGCCGCGCATGCCCAGCCAACTTGAGATGGGAAGCTGATATGGAGCCAATCAAGAGTCAACTTGTGTCTCAATTTAGCCAGTTTTTGAACGGCAGTAGGTATAACATACATGAAACAAAGAACTTCAAGGCATCAAATCAGAACACAGAAAGGAATGTTGAAAGGCAACGTTATATTGGCACAACAACTCGCAGTGATTCGCAGATATAGCATTCGTAGCTCAAGCATCGACAGCTTCATCCGGAACTGGCACTCCGGATTCCAGGGTGCACCTGCCAGCATGTGATTCCCAAAATCTCCAAGTTCATGTTGCCCCGAACTCTGGCGTTCCAAAATCGTTGCAAAATTGCCGCTCCTGTGGTCAGATTGTCAACCCTGTGCGTCGGCACCGTTCTCTCCAGCCGTGCCGGTGGCCTCGTCCCCGCTGAACCCGTTCTCGGCCATCCAGGCTGCCGTCCACCAGGGTCGGTGCTGGAAAGTCGCAATCTCCAACTGCTTGGCCACTCCAACCTTGTCTTTGACCCTCTTCTGGGTTTCTGGGGAACTGCCGTCGTAGACTGGGCCAACAATGCTGTGGTATGCATCTCGAGATGGTCCCATCTCCCCTACCCGCCTCAACTTGTCCGTGGTGAGAAATTCGTCGTTGGGAGGAATGCCGCGCGCGAGCTGGACCAGCGGTGTCGGTCTCCAATCTCTGTCTGACAACCATGCCGGCCTCGCATCCTGGGTCTCGTACGCGGGAATGATGCACACAGACTCCCAGTCCACGACGGCGGTGAGCTTGAACGTAACGGGGTCGAGCAGCAAGTTGTGTTCGGAGAGGTCGTCGTGCCAAAGGATGCCGATGTCTTCCGGTCCATTGTCGTGGGGGACGAGGCGTGGCACGAGGGCCTTGAACTGGGCGAAGATTTCGTAGACGGCGTCCTTGTTGCGTGCTAGCTCCTTATCGTTCTCGCAGTACCAGGCGACTCCTTCGATAGGAGAGAGGTCTCGAATACGCCTGTCGAGAAGCTTAACGCGCATGTCAATCAGCTCTCGGCTGGTGTCGAAGGGGCCACGAGAGCCTTCATAGTACACGCGCTTATCGAAGAAGAACTCCTGGGCCACCATGCGACCAAGGACAAAGTTGCCCCGAGGGCCAAGATCTTTGTCCACGTGCTCCGTGTTGCCGTTGACATTGTCGAGGTTAACCGGCGGAGGGTCCTGGGCAGGAACGACACGATCAGCAACGTCGCTGAAATAGATGTTGCCAAACTTGCTGAATCGTAGCGCTACGAGTTGCTTGGTGTGGCTGGCTAGCTCGGTAAAAACGTCGACCCTGGCGGCATCGGGCATGGTGGGCCACAGTTTCCGCAGAGGCTCGCCGGGCATCATTTCCATCAGAATCCACTCGTATCCCAGCTCGTTGTCGTCGCTCGAAGAGAAGGCAACCACGCGGGGAATGGGCATTTCCGTGTGCCGCCGAACGTATTCCATCGTAGCGATCTCGCTCTCGGTCTTGAAGAAGGGCTCGACGGGGATCGAGACTCGGAAAATGTACGCCTTGTCCCAAGTAGGGTTAGCGAGGCTGTAGAGTCGGTTGAAGGTGCCCTTCGCGAAGAACTTGATCTCGGCATCGGCGAACTTGGGAAATTGCTGAACGAGGATGCGGCGGATGGGATCGATCCAGACATTGTGGTCGTGCAGCTCGTCGGGCCAGTACCGCTCAAGATAGCCCTCATCTGTCTGGCTTCTCCAGTAGCGATGGAGGTCGTCGGGGATCTCCTGCACCTTTTGGGGGTTGGAGACGCGGGTGGGGAACTCGAGGTCGGTAAATTGGGAACCCATGGCTGCGGCGATGGGCTCCTGCCGGGCTGATGGAGCGTTTCGAGTTCTGCCTGTTGACTTTTGGGAGTGACAATGTGCCAGAGGGCAAGTCGAAGACGGCGAGACGATGGAGAAGTGGCATGAACTGGAATTGTCAAATTGTGGCTGCCGCAACTTCCAGGGCTTGTTGGAGGGTGCTCAACTTCATGTTTGGAAGGCACGGAAACCCGCGGTGGAAGTTCCCACCATATATAACCTGGAGCCACTTCTCGGGGACCATGCCCGCCCACAGTTACCCAAGACTCTCATTGTTCCTCGACCACTTTCTGGGCTTTCTGGACTGTTAGCTGGCCGAGGTGGCTTTGAGTGACTATCAACCAGGGGCACACCCACGGCTGCGTTGGCCACGGTTATTGTTGGCAGGTACAAGGCAAGAAGACCCGCCAAGAACCACAGATTAGTTATTTCCTGAGAAATGGGCCGTTTGAAACTCCATGTTGAGAAAAACCATCCCCGTCACCGGTGATGTGATCAGACAGACTGTTTGCTCTAGTTGGGAGCCTTTCCACTCCGCCAAACGAAACAAATTTGACCTGACAAGCACCTCCTACCGGTCACGGATTTGCGTATTGCTGCATTCTAGCCTGCTGGATCGGCCTCAGTCAAAGATCGCGCAGGGGTGCATTGGGGTGGATCTGAGGACTGGACTTTCAGTTGCTGCCATGATGACTGGCACCTCACTCTGACATCCAGTTTCGGTTCTTGAGAGCGGAGAAAAAGTAGAGTGTGTCTATTCTATAGCCGCCAATGCAATTACTTTTACAATCTAATCAAAATCATTATCCAAAAGTCCGCCCGAATGCTTTCTACCACTGACTACGCCCTCCCGAAAAGTCCCTCCTTGGTGGTGAGCTTGGCAAGAAACGCCAGGACGCCGCCAAACAAGCAGATGACACCACTGAAGATGGTGGCTTGGAGATATCCACCATACTTCTCCAACAGCGCGCCGCTGACCGGGGGCCCCACCAAGGACGCCATGGCCGCCAGCGCCATACCCATGCCCATGTAGGTGCCGAGACTCTGGAGGTCGTCGGTACACATCGAAAGGGCTGCCGACGCCCCTGAGACAATGGTGCCGGAGGAAAAACCAAAGGCGATCGAGTACACCACCAACCCAGCCGTGCTCTCGGCGGTGTTCATACACAAGCCAATAACGCCCGTAAGCACGCCTCCGATCGCAAACACGTTCATCTTCCCGAACCTATCAGCCAAGATGCCGGGAACAATGCGCCCAAATGTCGACGCCGCGTTGACGATGGCCAGGAGGTAGGAGGCGAGCGTTACTTCCATGCCCCTGGAGACAGCATAGCTCGGGATGAAGAACAGCGGCACGAACATGCCGAGGAAGCAGCAGAACCCAGACGCGACGAGCATGAGGAACCTGGGCTCCGTGAACGCCTTGCCGATGAAGAAGTTTGTCTTTCTCGGCGGGAGCCTCGGCGCCACGGCAAAGCTCGAAAATGCCAACAAGGGCATCACCAAGAACCCCATGACGCGCACCGACCACCCGAATCCAAGCGTCGAGCCGTTCAACATCTTGGACAGCGCAATCGGGAAGATCACGCCACCGATCGAGCTCCCGGAGACCACCACGCCCAGCGCAGCGGCACGCTTCTTGTCGAAATACTGCGCCACGGCCGCGAACGCAGGCACCTGCAGCAGGCTCATGGCGAAGCCGGTCAAGATGCCCTGGGCGAGCATAAAGTGCCAGTACTGGGTGCAGAGGCTGGTCATCATCAGGCCGAAGACGTACAGCACAGCGCCGGGTCGGATGACCCAGACACCGTAGCGGTCGAAAAGCGGGCCCGATACGGCGCCGCCGGCGAACTGGATGCAGGCCGCCAGAGAGCCGATCCACGCCACCTCGTCAGGCGTGTGGTCGTGCAGCTGGTGCGTCATGTAGTAGGCCTGGAAGACGCCGAACGAGTTCATAAAACCCAGGCACGAGAAGAAGATCCACGCGGCGCCGACCACGACGAGCCAGGCGCGGGTACCGCCGTCGGGGGCGGCAGAGAAGGTGTTGGGCGTGGGGGGGACAGTTGCGATGGCCGATTCGGTGTCGGAAGTGGAGTCGAGTTGCGGCTTCTTTTCGTCTTGCGGTTGGAGGACCGGAGATCCGTGGGGATGGTCGAGAGTGGCCATGGTAAATGTCTCGAGTCTGTCAGACTCTTCTTGGAAGTAGTGATAGTGGTGGTTGCAGCGAAAGTCAGAGATGGCCGCGGCTCAGGATGGTGGAAGAGAAATGGCCAAGGAGAAGAACGAGACTGAGTTCTAGAAGACAGAAGTCGAGGCCAAGGATGTGATGATTGATCTGATTATTCTGATAAGATGCGGCCATGAGCGAGAGAGGGAGCGGGTCGAGGCCAATATATGCAGAATCGAAACCAACCGCCCCGGCACCCACACACCATGCCGGCCCTAGTGAGATTGCGTGCCGGGGCGGAAGGCCTCCGCATCGAGCCTTGCTGAGAAATCCCGGGCGACGCGGCATCGGCGTGTGTGTGCCACTGTGTGGGTGGTCGTCGGTAGCGTGCTGCACATTGACGCGGGCTCGGCGCCTGGCTCGGACTTAGTGGGGGACCACCCAACCACGAAGCGGTCGGTGGGGTTGCCAGCGATCCTTCTGCGGCGCGGAGGGTGCATCAGATCCTCTGGCTCCACAAAATGCCGAGTGAAATCTGACGAATTCAAAAACCCGTCCCTCCCCCGATGTCCGATTCCATTGCCCGAGACACGCGAAACCACGCCGGTGACAAAATCTAATCGGCTAGCGTCCCGCTGCATCGCCTAGCGCACTCGGAATTACGGCGGCGCCATGGAGCCTGAGCGACGGCGGAGGAGACCTGCAGTGTATGTCCGGGCATTTTGTTTTTCCTTCGTGTTTGGGTTTTGGGGCTTCTGGTTTTGGTTGGCCCTTTTGGCGACTGCCCCTTCGAGACCTCCGATTCTCCGAGCCCCCCACCCCCATCCCGTTTCGTCGCTCGGCGCAACTGTTCGACCGACCACACCATGCGAAGCTAACACACCACACCTCCCACCACAGCTCCTGCGTTCTTTGCAGGCGTCGCAAGATCCGGTGCAACAGAGAATCACCCTGCAGCAACTGCACAAAATCAAAAAATGCCACGTGCGTCTACAGAGACCCTCCGCGGGCCCCGCGCCCGCCGTCAGGCTCTGGGCGACGGCAGGGCGCTTTTGGCGACGCAGGTCAGACGGCCCATGCAGATGCAGCACTTGCACCAGGACCAACACCGGCACCAGACCCGGCACCAGACCCAGCAGGGGGGGCAGGCCCCTTAACTCCGTGCTCTGGGATCCAATCCACCACATCAACCACGCCCAGTCATCACCGCCCGTCTCGGCCAGCATCGACTGCCCCGGCCAACTGCATCGCCGACTTGGCCCTTGACACTCAATCTCCGGGGCACTATGTTCCGCCTGGTCGAAGCCGGGCCGCACCGGAGCACGCGGCGTCCTCGGTTCCAAGCACCGCCAACACACCCGTCTCGACCTTCACAAGGAACTCCCGCGTCGAGACCAAGACGGTCCATTTCTCCGGCGACTTCCACTTTCATACCGAGCACAAACTGGCTTGCCAACCCCAGGCTGTTACGAGAAGCGTCTCGCACAAGACGCGCATGTTTGGCCAGAGCCACTGGGTCAATTCCATCAGCCTGGTAACGGACCCTCCTCGCCGTGGCATCTGAGTCCCTCACTGACTGTCTCTCTAGCTCAATGACGCACTTGACGTCATGGAGCGCTACCTGCGCGACGGCAACTCCAAAATCTTCCAGGTTGAGAAGCGCTGCAAAGCCTTGGCCAGAATCATCAAATCCCGTCGAGCGCCTTCTTGGCCCTGTATCCCAAACCCCGAGGGCACTCCTGAACTCCCGGCCAGGGTTATCGCCGACAGTCTGGTAGAATGCTATTTCAGCACGAGCGAAACTCTTATGCGGGTTTTGCACATCCCGAGCTTTCGGCGAGCCTATGAGGCTGTCTGGGACCCCGACCAAAAACCCGACCCTGCTTTCCTGGTTCAGCTCAAACTTGTCATGGCCATGGGCGCCACAACTTATGATGCCGCCTTCTCGCTACGCCCCTCCGCCGTGCGATGGTTGTACGAAGCCCAAACATGGCTCTCCACGCCCGAGTTCAAACATCGCCTGACTCTCGCGGCCCTGCAAGCCCACATATTGCTCCTCATCGCCCGGGAAGCAGCAGGCGTCGGCGAGGACCTGTGCTGGGTTGCTGTCGGATCCACCCTGCGAATCGCCATGTACATGGGCTTGCACAGGGACCCGGCAGCCCTGGGGCCTGTCACCACCCCGCTGGTAACTGAGATGCGTCGCCGGTTATGGAACACGATTATTGAGATAGCGTTGCAATCGAGCATCAACTCAGGCGGCCCGCCGCTGATCAGCCTTGACCAGTTTGACACTGAGCCGCCCGGAAACTACGACGACGACCAGCTCACTGGTGTAGAAGGCGACATGCCCCTACCCAAACCCGACGGTCACTTCTCCCAAACCACCATCGCCATCTCCCTCCGCAGCATGTTTCCCCAACGCCTCGCCATCGTCAAGTATCTCAACGACCTCTCCTCGCGCAGCTCCTACGCCGAAACCCTCCGACTCGACACCGACCTCCGCGAGGCCTTCAAAGCTCTCACTCGCACCTTGCAAACCTGCAAGACACCAGGCCAAGGACCCTCCGACCTCGGGCTGCGCAGCCTCGACATCCTCCTCCGGCGCTACTACATCGCGCTGCACTCCCCGTTCTTCGCGCCCAGCCTCAAAGAAGCCGAGTTCGCCTTCTCCCGCCGCGTGGTCGTCGAATCTGGCATCCGCTTGTGGCGTGCCGCCTTCCCCGCCCCGCTGGCGTCCTCGCTCGACGGCGCCGCCGTCGATCACGCCTTTGACCCCCTCGGGCGCATGGCCACCAGCGGAACGGGGCAGTTCCGGGCGGTGGCCATCCAGGGGTTCATCGCCATCGCGGTGGAGTTGAACGCGCTCCTGAGGGAGGAGGAGGGGCTGGGGCTGGGGTCCCGGGCGGCCGAGGTCAGGCCTGATTTGATGATGGCGCTGCGGGATTACAAGACTTGGTCTTGGCGGGCGATTGAGAGTGGCGAGACGAATACCAAGGGGTACATGGTTGCTTGTCTTGTCTGTGCGCAGGTTGAGGCCGCGAGGAGGGGGTTGGGAGAGGAGGAGGCTGCTGCGTTTGTGATCAAGGAGGCCGAGGAGGCCGAGGAGAGGGCATTGGTCGTGTTGGAGGAGGCGGAGCGGAGGGGAAGGCTGCCGCAGGGGGAAGGGATGGTTGGGGTTGCGGGTGATGGGGTGGGTGAGTTGATGGTTGCTACGCCGGACTTGGGATTGGAGGATTGGGACTATATGGTGAGTTTCGAATTGTTGATTGTCAAGTGAGCAGTTTTGCTGACCATCGGTAGATGTCGGATGCCTTGTTTGACTCGGCCGGGACGGACATCAGCTGGGTATTTCAGTGATGGGGGCTTTCTAGTTCCTGTTCGAATCTCGACTCCAAAAACCTCTCCCCTCGTCGGTGGGCCGGTGGGAAGAGCCTGCTGCCCTTATGAAAATGTCACGATAATCTGTATCATAAGTCAAGGCTAGGCCATGGAAGTGTGCGCTTGCTGGACGCGTAGGTGGAAGAGATCCGCATAATTCATAAGGGTAGATTTCGCTGTTCCAGCCGCCGGGTTTGGTTGGAGAGTACGGCCATTCTCAGGAGACTATATCGGCAAGGCAGAAATGGTGATGGTGTTCTGTGCTCGGTAGTTGAAGTGGAGGAGAACGCGGTGGAGGTTCGGCTCGAAGTTATGTCGCAGCAAGGGATAAAATACCCTTTGTAGGACACTCTTCAACATGCGGATGCCGAGGCTGGATACGAGAAAGATGAATCTGTAAAGCATTACTCCGTTCATAAACCTCGTGGCTTCGATGTTTGAGGATCATCCACCACTTGGTCCGAGAAAGTGTCACATGGCTAGAAATGGTTGTGTTGCCGGGCAACCTGAAGGAGGCCAGGGACATTCACGATGCGGTTTCTGCGATCCACGACAGGTTGCCGTTGTTCAAAGCCCAGCCACTTCTAGGTTCGAGTAACACGACAGCAACGTTATAGCGACGTGGTAGCCGTGTCTACTTCCGAAAATGCGGGTGGGGTACTCGTAACTCTGGCTGGTGGAGTAGCTTCGTGTTCGTCAAGAGAACTCCTATTATGGTCGGCAGCTACAGTACTCTGCGAATACGGACTTTCTGGTCTTGCTAACGTGAGAAAGAGCCGAAAAGCCACTGCAACAAAGTTCACCACTTATATATCAGCGGCTGGATTTTATTGTGAGTTGATCGATCGATCGATCAAAACTATGATTTTGAAGATCGTCTCGAAACTTGGAAGGCACTGTAGTTCTGCCGATCATCTACTTCGAGGCAGCTTGGCTAGGACAAGTGGAGTTACATCGTCCTCGCTCAGGATCGCCTCGGCACGAGACGGCGATGGAAAGAAATGTCTTTGGCAAAACAACAGACGCCAAGTAAAACATGAGTAGGAGTGGTACGTCTGTCGCAAAAGAAGTATAAAGATACCTACCTATTTGCATCCACCTAGCACCGCAGAACATCAAGCCTCAAATTCCTTGCGATCGACAGCACGTTGTGGACGATACCACGTTTCAGACCAGCCACTCCTATCATCTGCCTCACCGCCTCATACACGACAAAATGAGATTCCTGTCTCTCTTCGCTCTCATGGCGCCGCTGGTGTCCGCACTTCAGTTGACCGAACCTACCGCGGGCTCCCACCTAGTGAAGGGGGAGTCGTATAGGGTCTCATGGACCAGTGTCAACACCGATCCCACCAGCTTCGACCTTTTTCTCGTCAACTACGTCTCCTACCCACCCTTTGCAGACAGGGTCGCCTCGAATGTTCAGACGTCCGCTGGTTCAATCCATGTGACTATCCCTAACGGCGTCCATGTCATCCCTGGTGCTGGCTTTCAGCTGTAAGTGGTTCTTATTCTTAGAAGCCTCTGGAGAATTAATGAAACCAAGATCCTGACTCTTAACTCTATTAGCCGTGCGACCAATGGCAATAACATAGATGCAATCTACTCGCAGACTGGGCAGTTTTTCGTCGATGGAACTGGAGGAACCACGCCGACGGGTGTGCAGAAATGCACCGCGACAACCTCCATAATCTATCCCTGTGGTTCCAAGCCTACACCGACTCTCTGTTTTCCTTAATGAGAACGCAATCAATAGGCTGCAGGGGAGATATATTGGACGAATCTCCACCCAAGAACTAGGATGTCCGCAGGAGAAGAGGGTGGGTGGAGGAAAAAGGACTTCAGAATGTCAATGATGTTAGTAGTCGAGGACTAGTCACAAGATATTAGTGTTGAATTTTGCCTTCTTACACAAGAACTGCTCAAGCTCTTTATCTTGAACCTTTCCTTAGCTTGGTTTTCCTTGTTTGCCTCGTCTCACATGCTCAGTACATAACCCTCTGTGACAAGGTACCTATGTAGGGTTCCTGCGATTGCACATTCTGCCCCATCATCTGCAACATCACAGCGTTTGTTAGGAAATGGCAAAGCTCACAGGGACAAAGACTGGAAGCTGCGGTTCAAGCTGACTGCGGAACAACTGCTCTTTGGAGGCGCTTACACGCCGTGCTGTCAGATTACCAAACCCGCCCTCTCTTTACATGAGGTTCTCCCTCGACGTAGGCTAAACATACACAATCTCAACGACATCTAGCAATGAGTTGCATCCCTGGCTCATGGGTCCCTCCCAAAGACCCCCTTATAGTGAGTGGGTGAGTTTGAGCCAGCATCCATTCCATAGTCAGGCCACCGGCGTGATGCAATGTCGAGTTGTCTCTTTTAGTCCCCGAGCGGGTACGCGTGCAGCACCTGCCCGTAGTACAACTCCGAGTCCTTCGAGGCCAGGAACACGAAGCTCGGAGCAATCTCGCTGGGCTGGCCCGGCCGGCCAAGCTGGGATTGCTGTCCAAATCCTTCCATCTGCTCGGCCGGACGAGAGGCTGGCTGCAGAGGTGTGTGAACGGGGCCAGGGGCGACCGCGTTGACACGAATGCCCTTTGACACCAATTGCTGGGCAAGAGATCTCGTAAACGAGACGATCGCACCCTTGGTGGCGGCATAATCTACCATTGACTTCGTCCCTCGAAATGCGACGACTGACGTGGTGTTGATGATGCTATACATCCTTGTTAGAGACAGTGTCTGTGCATTCGGGGTTTAAACAGGAAGCTTACGATCCTCCCTTCTCCATATGTGGCACTGCATATTTGGTGATTGCAATCATCTGGAGAATGTTGCTTCTGAAAGTGCTCTCAACGTTGTTGAGGTCGATCTCAGTAATGTTTGGACACATGATCTGCTTTGAAGCGTTGTTGACAAGGACATGAATCTTGCCGAATTTGTCGACATGCTTCTGGACCGCCTTACGGCAAGTCTCATTGTCCATGAGATCGCCTGGGATAAGCAGGCATTGTTGGCCCTCGTCCTCGACCATCTTCTTGGTCTTCTCTGCGTCTTCCTTCTCCTCAGGGAGGAAGACGATGCTGACATCTGAGCCCTCGCGAGCGAAGAGAACGGCAACGGCACGGCCAATACCTGAGCTAGAGTCCCAAAGCGGATCAGTTACGGATGCGCCAAAGCCATTGGTCAGCGTCACTCACTCTCCTCCGGTAATCAAGGCTTTGTTCCCCTTGAGCTTCCCGGCAGCTAGGTACTCCACAAACCCGTGCTTGCCTTCTAGCGCGGTCGACTCGCTCTCTGGCTCCATGTGCTTCTCCAAGCTATTACTATTGTGAGCGGGCCATTTCAATCATCCACTTCTTTGCAAGCTTACCCCGGGAGGTCCTGAGACTGCGCCTTGGGCACCGGCTTAAAGCTACCATCCCCGCTCTTCGACATGTTGCTGTGTTGAATGTGAAAATGATGTATTTTTGTGATGTGATGCGAGGCCCCGCAGGTTGTAGCTGGAGGAAGTCGAGGCACACGATTGGCGAGAATTATACCATTCAGTCGACCACCCAAAGTCACAATTCGCTGGACAAACATTATTTTAGAGAAGTAAGTTATAGGTTGGGTATCAAAGTCGTCGACGTCGCCTTGACGACACTGCCAGATTTTAGTTCTAGCGACAAGGCGGGACTTGATGATGCGATGGATAGGTACCAGCCAGATGTGAAAGACCAGTTGTGGCACCGTGGTTCACTTGGTATCGGCTGGCCGCCTGCAAAACAGGTACATTACTGGGACCTAGAGGCATAGATGGCGACACTTGGAAGTGTAAGACAACTATGACGGTGCGAGACTCCGTTTGTGCCTGTTTGAGTGGCCAATCAAGTCAGAGGTCCACGTCGATGTCGTCACGAGCCGGGGTGACTCGGGGTGAGCGCGGGTTTGCGATTCTCACTCTAACATACCTGGCCATATCACAACCCTTGATGATTCGCAATTTAATTGGCTGGACGGAGGCCGCGAAGACGTCATACTCTACTACCGGTATAGGGCAGTGTCCATTGCATCGCAATCACATCTCGTCCAGCCCCTATTTGAGCCACACGCAGATAGGAAATGGCGCATTGGAACCAGCAGGATTGAAAAGGCAAACATACTTACTAAAGATCGAAACAGTTACAGGCTTCATTAGGGGCAGGAATCTTCCCCATGATTCGGGTCCAAACAACCGAAGTGCCGTGGTTCTGTCTGTCGATTTTCTTTTAATAATTGAAATCCGGACTGAGAATGTGGGGAATCTCCTCTTATTAGCCAACTTAGGTACCGAGGTAGCTTGCTCGAGAGTTCTTGTCTCTCTCTTAGTATCACTGCCAGCAACTCGAGACCAGCGCGTGTCAAGCACCGCGACTCGGGAAAAAGAGACTAGAAAAAAGAGTAAATATAGGTAGCCTTCCCCGAGGCTTTAAAGACCCGACCGCCACTCACGGCGCATTCCTCGCAGCCAACAACGACGATGAGACATTCGGTAATTACCGCCAACGTCAATTTGGCAGCCTCGCCGGTTGCGCTCGTGAGAATTTCTGTATAGTAGCCCGTAACTACCGCCGCCATCCAGCCATCGAGAACCGTATGCTTGAGCCGCCAGTGTGTTGCGGTTGCAAAATAAGCTAAACGGTTCTGCGGCACAGCCTTGCTCGCCGTTTGCTTGAAACGGAGAACAGCCTCAATTTAATGCCTTGTGGTCAAGTTATGATGCGGGGTCACTCGGTTCAAATCGCTTCCACCGAACTTTGCTCGCCTTAAACTTGACCGTGGAGCGCCCTACTCGATCCTCTGTCTTGGCCCCAAGTTATTTGAGCTGTCAAACCCTGGAGCTAAGAATGGCTCTGCAAACCCCCTTTCTAGAAATCCTCTACGAGCCCCCGGATGGCGATGCTCAAGTGGAGTATGTGCCACTCTGGCCGTGACCGGCGGGCTTACTTCTTGACCCTCCATGTGGCTGAGCTGACCATCTACTCCCTCCCAGTGTCATTTTCGTTCACGGATTGAACCCTTTCAATCGCGAAGCGTACGCTTATCTCGCCTGGACACATAAAGATGGCACTTTTTGGCCGCGGGACTTGCTTCCACAAAGTTGCCCCAGGTCGCGTGTAATGCTGTTCGGGTACAACTCCAGCGTGGCCCTGGGAGCCTCCAAGTTCCACATCCACGATCACGCCAGCGAGCTGCTCGACCGGCTTTCTCATCTCCGCAAGTCCGACAAGGACCTGTGCCGGCCCATCGTGTTCATCGCTCACAGTCTTGGCGGCTTGGTCGTGAAACAGGTTACGTCCACGCCTTTCCCATCCCCTCTTGCCATGCAACATTGCTGTTCTAACTACCCCTGCTCGACAGGCACTAATCGACGCTGCGCTCAATCCGAGCCTGAGGTTAAACATTGGCGACTCAACAGTGGGTGTCGTCTTTTTCGCAACCCCTCACCGTGGCGGCAATGGCGTGCCCCTCGGGGAGGTAGTCGCCAAAGCGGTCCTGCGGCTTTCCGGCGAAGGTTCCTCCAAAAGCGATATTTTGGACAACCTAAAACCTATGTCGACACATTCGGAGGCTCTTATCCGCAACTTTCGCCCGATGCTTGAGAAATACCAATTCATCAGCTTCTTCGAGACCAAGCCGACGAGAACGTTGAAGATCGGTGGTATGAAGTTCACGAAAATGCTCTTCCCAGCAAAGGTCTCGAAAGGCTGCATTCCTGTTTCACGGATGCCGAGTGGACGCTGATGTTTGACGTCGCAGTTTGTTGTAGATCGCGGCTCGGCAGTCCTGGGTCTGTCATCTACAAGAGAACACCAAGTCCCCATCGAGGCCGATCACTCAGCCATATGCAAATTTTCCAAGACCGGAGGTGCCTATCAAGGTGTTGGAAACCGTATTATTGATCTGATTCAACGGACTTTGGACTTGCGCAATGCCACTCCGCTTGTGGTAAATCCTACTACCCAGTCTGACACAACGCAACTCATCACGCCAAACACGTCGTCCACGGCGGCATCGCCGCTGACCCCGGAGAGTACCTCGGGCCAAGGATTACTTCATCCAAACTTCTTGAGCTGGCTCGATCAATTTGCGGACTCACCAGGCGAATCTTCTGAGGCAGCGCATGTGTCCAAACCCGACATGCGCAGGACCGAGCTCGAGACAAGCATCCCTCCAGTGCTTTTGACAGAAAGCATCCCTCCAGTGCTTTTGACAGAAAGCAAGAAGACCAAAGATACATCCACAGGCGTGGCAGCGTTCCTTGCAACCTCAGTTATTACAGACCAGCCTCTAAAGCCGGATGGTGGTAGTTCCACCCAAACAAGACCTTCGCCAGCGCACAAAATGCAGGAGACAGATGATCGATTGAGTTTGCCCATCTTCAAAGGCGATACCCCTATCACCCTGTTTATTTCTGGTCTCAGGAAGAAAACAAGCATCAGCAACAACACAATCTTCTCGGAGAGAGTACAGGCGGGGCTGAAGACGCGCGTGGATGAGCTCATGTTGGCTCTGGAAGCCAAAGGTAAGAAGCTCAGGTTGACGTAGAGGCTAAAGACGCTCAAGCTAATGATTTCGAGTAGGATACTGTCATCTTGAGGGATTTCTGTGCGAGGAGTCAGGCATTGGTCTAGGTCCTATGGTTCCGATCGACGAGCCGGTACCAGTCCGAGTTGTTTCCTCTCGGTCTGAGCACGACGTGTGCAACGGGCCTCTGTTGATCCACCAGAATGAGTCATTCCGAGACTTCTGCAAGGCCATCATAGCCTGTCGACCCGTTCACGTATCGCTGCCTCCAAAGGGCCGCGAATTGAACGGGTCTGTGGAGCAGGCTGGTGACTCAGTCTTGGTGGAGTGCGCTGGTGTTCGCATCAGCGTTCGCCTAAAGCGAACTCTCCGGCTACCCGACGACGACAAGGTGTACGACCTCCCGGCAGAGCTTGGAACGTTCCCTCTCTTCAACGCCGCACAGTTCCAGGAAGCGCTCCCGTACGCAATGAAGCCGAAAGGAGGAGTGCTACTCGCCATGTACCAACGAGAAGCCATGTTCATGGAGTTTAACTTTTGGCGGCGCGGCCCGCATTGTCGACGGATAGCTCTTCGAGCGCTTGCGGGTGGCGTGAACACTCTCTCAGGCGAAGCACAACAGAGACAAGGTAATCCTGCACGAGACACACAAGACTACATCGTCGTTCCAGGGCAAAAGTGGCTGGATGGGTTTCGGGTGAGCGACAGCGAGGTGCGTCAGTTTGTAGCCATGCCCGTGGGCCTTGGTTACAGCGTCGAACAACAGATCACGGGTGAAGAACTTGTCGGGGGTATTCAATTTGAGATCCTTCAAGAGCGCCTTCCGGAGTTGGCACTGGATAGCGGGAGCGTGGCACCTCGGAGCTGGCGGTCGGACGGAGTTGTTCGTCCACTGGCGTCTGGTTGGCCGCCAGAGGTCGACGGCAACGATACACCGGCGAATCTCGGCCTGAAGATTGGAGACACATTCGATCTCAGCAAGGAGGTTCTGGACATCGTCAAATTCTACTATCCCGAATACAGGTCCAACTGGAAACCGCAGCCAGGCTGCCGGTACTCCCCCCTTGAAGCCAAGAGGGCTACATCGATTCGAGATTTTCTGCCTTCCCTAGGGGTCCAAAACGGCGAACTTCAACTAACAGCCACACACGACACAATACCACTTTGGCTCGTTTATCACGCCAAAGCTGCCTCAGGTGGACAGTCTCAGGACTCTTCTGCGACAGTGCGAAGGTCACACGTCGTCTTCTCGCCTTTCATCCTGGCAACCGACTTTTTCAAATTCGTTCTGGAGGGAGCCGGGTTCTCCACGAGGTCTGCCGATATTCTAATTGCTCACAAGGGTGTGCGGCTCTACCCTGAAGCCGACGCGCCACTAAGTCATTCATTCCCCGGACCCCGAAAGATCCACACTCTCTTCGACCTTGGCATCCCACCCTCGAGCAAGATAGACGTAACTTGCCCTCCCCCTATCATGCCCGTTTCTCTGCCCCGCCCCTCCACGTTCGAAGCCCTCTGCGACCGCCCACCCGTTCGGAGGGAACCTGGCGCCTTGCCCCGCCAGCGCCGCGGTCTGTCCTGGGAGATGGCCATTGCCACAGGCAGCCGTATCAAGCAAAACATCTTCGTCGACCCGGAGCAGTGGCATTGGGAGGCACAGCCCGCGGGCATGTTCAACATTCAGATCATCAACGCGGCGGCTTTTACGGCGCTCACTGGGCGGGCAGCGCCTCCGACCCCGATCAGCGCGGCGACCTACGCGGCCAAGGGGATCCCGTTTTACAGCCAGTATGAGGAGACGCCCCTGACGACAGAGGCAGCGCGGGCACTAGCAGGCCTGCGCAGCGTGGGTGCCATTGACCGCGAGAGGGAGCGGGAAGGGCGGCTAGGGTTGGCTCCGCGAGTCGACCCCGGTGCTGCGGCGGCGGGTTGTACGGCGTGTGAGCCGCTGCGTGGGGCGGCGGTGCTCTTGGCTGAGCAGATTGTGCGGCCGTGCAACCATGCCGTTTGTGGGCTTTGCTGGGCGGCGGTGAACGGTGGGACTCCCTGTGTTGGTATGGAGTCAAAGATGGAATCCTGCCCGGTGTGTCGGGGGAGTGCTGTGGGTACGGTACTATACTCGGCGCCGATGGGGATGTGGGAGGCGGAGAGACAACTTGGGTGTGCGTTGCAGGACGTGCAACTTGTTATGCTGACCAAGAAGGCGGAGGACCTTGAGCTAGGTTAAATCAAGATACCCTGCGCATCAAGGTATCTTGGTAGATAGTCGCTGAAATACGCTGTACTGAACGTTTAAACCTCTAGATTCCAGCTACTCGTGAGAGTGGACGGGCGGAGAGGCTGCCGGCGAGTGCTGTGGCATAGGCGGAACATATATTTCTGGTGAGAACTGCTAGTCCTCATCTTGCAAAGTCACTGACGGTCTTATACCACGCCGTAAACGACCAGGTTCCACCTGGTAAAGGGGTAGACTGTTTGAGAACTGTGTGTAGGGTAATGAGGCCAGTTATGGACATGGTTGCAACAAATTTATCAGCGCAGCCTCGAACTACCACCCCACTCAGCTTTGACACTAGCCCGGCAGTTTATAGACTAACGACCTTACCTAGGTTGGTATCTATGAAAGTCATAGCTCTTGCAAAAAGCTACACCCCAACTATTGCTCTTCCGAGTCCTTGTGCTGTAAAGTCCCGGGGTTGTGCGCCACTGAGTGGCCATGCTGGTCGTGAAAAATGACCTTGATATGTACTTGTCAGCCATCTCAGCCTTGACACATAATATCCAGGCGCATCGGTGGTACTTTTGGTGGATTCTTGACCCCGGCTTCCTTGGCCTCCTTCTCGGTGTTGACAATCTTCTCAACGTCGCCCTCACGGTGGCCCCCGCGAAAAGCAGTCCAAACGTGGTCGCCCTCCTTGATAGGCTGAGCGGTTTTGTCCTTGATATCCGAAGGCATTTTGAGGCTTGAGGTACCCAAGTTCCCCTAGTTTGATTCGACACACGACTGGTCAAGGCTCGAGCTTGAATGTATCGGGTCCGTCAACACTGATACGGCTGGTTGAAGGTCCCACACAGAATAATGTTGGCTCCGCTTTGATAAGACAATCGAAGTGCAGGGGCAGAATACTTGTACAGTTGCGGTGAGAGTCTTCATGGTTCTAAACCTGATAGAATCCACCCGATGTTACCCGCTGCACCTCCTACGTCACCACTCTGGCCAATGATCTCATTCCGCCGGATGCGCGGGAGTGGCCGCCCATACATGACGCGTACTCAACCTAGAAGCAGATGTGTTGTTTCACCAAGAGTGAACAAAGCAGGTGCTGTGGGAACTGTCTAGGTCTATTTCGGAAATACATACCGTCACCGAGAGAGAAAAGCCGGAGACTTGCTCCAGCCCAGCCCCCAGAAACGGGCACGCCCACTTCCCGAGTCGGCCACCAGCCAACCAACTTCAAGGTATTAGTTCCAAGTTAGGAAACGTCGATCTTCATTAAATACAGCTACCTATTTTCTGACTCACTCGTGGTCGCTTTTGATGTCATGAGAACTGCTCGCTGCCTGTGAAGTTGTCTGGCTGAATTCATCCGCCGGTTCTTATACCCGTTCTTCTCAACAGCCCCAACTATACCGCTTCTGTTTCCTCTTCTGCAAATTTCCACCCGATCTAATGACAGGCCGCGTCCCTGAAACCATGCAGAAAGTGATGCACGCCGTCTATGGCGCGAGCGAGGGCGACAAGCTCAAGGACCTCGCTCAGAACACCAAGGATATGACAGACAAGGACCGTCTCACAACAGACTATGGCGTCAAGCAGAGCACGGCCGATGACTGGCTCAAGGCAGCCAGCCCGGACAAAACGGGGCCGCTCCTGCTCGAGGACCCCTTTGCGCGTGAGAGGGTGAGTAACACCCGGGCGATCTTTGAGTGTGACTCCTACGGGCACTGCGGACTAAAAGACGCCTAGATCATGAGATTCGACCACGAGAGAATTCCCGAGCGGGTCGTCCATGCTCGCGGAACCGGTGCGTTCGGCAAGTTTAAGCTGTTCGAGAGCATCGAGGACCTCACCATGGCCCCGATTCTGACCGACACCTCGCGGGAGACGCCAATTTTCGTCCGCTTCTCGACAGTGCTGGGCAGCCGGGGTAGTGCTGACACCGTCCGCGATGTGCGCGGATTTGCTGTCAAATTCTACACGCAAGAGGGCAACTGGGATATTGTCGGAAACAACATTCCTGTTTTCTTCATTCAGGACGCCATCAAGTTCCCCGACGTCATTCACGCCGGCAAGCCCGAGCCTCACAATGAGATACCCCAGGCCCAAAGCGCCCACAACAACTTCTGGGATTTCCAGTACAACCACACAGAGGCGACTCATATGTTCATGTGGGCAGTAAGTCCATGCACCCTCAAACAGCTGTAACTCGGCCTTGCTTCTCGCCGCTGACACGGAGAAACAGATGAGCGACCGCGCCATTCCGCGTTCTTTCCGGATGGTACAGGGGTTTGGTGTCAACACCTTCACCCTGATCAATGCTAAAGGGGAGCGCCACTTTGTCAAGTTCGTCTGGACCCCTGAGCTCGGCGTGCACTCGTTGGTATGGGACGAGGCACTCAAACTCGCGGGCCAAGACCCCGATTTCCACCGCAAGGACCTCCGGGAAGCCATTGACAACGGCGTGTTCCCGAAATGGAAGTTTGGTGTCCAGGTGATCCCGGAAGCCGACGAGCACAAGTTCGAGTTTGACATTCTCGACGCCACCAAGGTCTGGCCTGAAGATCTGGTTCCGGTCCGTTACATTGGCGAGCTCGAGCTCAACCGTAACCCCGAGGAGTTCTTCCCGCAGGTCGAGCAGATCGCCTTCTGCACCAGCCACGTCGTCCCTGGCATCGGCTTCTCGGACGACCCCCTGCTCCAGGGTCGCAACTTCAGCTACTTCGACACCCAAATCTCACGCCTGGGCGTCAACTTCCAGGAGCTGCCCATCAACCGCCCTGTCTGCCCCGTCATGAACTTCAACCGCGACGGCGCGATGCGCCACACCATCACGCGGAGCACGGTCAACTATTGGCCCAACCGCTTCGAGGCCTGCCCACCGGCCAGCCACGCCGAGGGCGCCTACGTCGAGTACCCCCAAAAGGTCGCCGGCATCAAAGCCCGCCTCCGCAGCGAGAAGTTCAAGGAGCACTTCTCCCAAGCCCAGATCTTTTGGAACAGCATGTCTCCCGTCGAAAAGCACCATATCATCGCGGCCCTCAGCTTCGAGCTCGACCACTGCGAAGACCCGGTCGTCTACACCCGCATGGTCCAGCGCCTCGCCGACATCGACCTGGCTCTGGCCCAGGCGGTCGCGCAAAACGTCGGCGGCGAGCCCCCAGCCAAGGGCCGCGCCAACGCAGGCCGCCGCGCCCCGGCGCTCAGCCAGATCGACTTCTTCCCGGGCGCCACCCCCACCATCGCCACGCGGCGCGTCGCCATCCTCATCGCCGACGGCTTCGACAACGTGGCCTACGACGCGGCCTACGCGGCCCTGTCCGCGGCGCAGGCCGTGCCGCTGGTCATCGGCCCGCGGCGCAACAAGATCACGGCGGCCAACGGCACGACGACGGTCGAGCCGCACCACCACCTCGAGGGGGTCCGCTCGACCATGGTCGACGCGCTCTTCATCCCCGGCGGGGCGCGGTCGGTCGCGGCGCTGTCGCAGAACGGGCGGGCCGTGCACTGGGTGCGGGAGGCGTTTGGGCATCTCAAGACGATTGGCGCCACCGGGGAGGCGGTCATGTTGGTGGAGAAGGCGATTGGATTGTCGGCTGTGGCGGTGTCGAGCGGGGGAGACGCGGTGGAGAGCTATGGGGTTGTCACGGCCAAGGAGGTGTTGCCGCAGAGCTTTAGTGAGGTGGTGGAGATTGTCAAGGGGGCGTCGGGGTTCATGGAGAAGTTCTTTTATGGTGTGGCGGGGCACAGGTGCTGGGAGAGAGAGCTGGCTGGGTTGAGTGTGCAGGTTGCGTATTGAGTTGGGATAGGGGTAATAGGTCCCGGTTTTGGGCACACGAGGAGGGCCCGTCATGACAAAGAAAAAAAATCATTTACACCATCAACCTTCGCAATGAACAGAGTAAATAATCGTTGGTATTGTACATAGTCTGGCATGAGAAACCATTAAGTTCCAGTTAGTTTCTGCCTCGCGCTTCAGTCGTGTTTTTTGCAGTCTCATGGCCTTTGCGCCTTTTCACCTTGAACAGGTCCTGAGAGCTGTGTGCAACGGCGACGAGAAGAGATAAACAGAAAGCCAAAAGGTCACGCCATCACGGCATGAGAATCGAAGAATGAACAGGATAAATTATACAGAGGCAATAATATGTACAGAATACAAAACATTACAGCGCTATTAATCCTTCGCCTCGCGCTTCGCGCTCTCGGCAATCTTTTGCGCCTTCTTGGCCTTCTCGGCCAACAGCTTTTGCAAATCATCCTTGGTCTCCTCAAGCAGTTTCTTTCCCTCCTCCGAGTGCTTGCTCGCAATCTCAGAAAGAACCCCAATGTTGTCCTGCAACTTGCGGCCCGCGTCGCCGGACGCCGAGCTCAAAAACTGTCCCAAGGCCCCCAAGCTCTCGCCCGACCCCTTGGGCGCTGCCTTTGACGCCGTTTGCTTGGCCTTCTCGACGGCCTGCTTGACGTATTCCTCCAGCTTGCTCGAGTCGCCGCCCTCTCCCAAGGTCTTGATCTGCTTGAACAGCTCCGTTACGTTCCCCTGCCGGAGGAGATCGGTGTTCTCGGTGACCAACTTCTTCAGGGTCGGGCTCTTGTCGAGATACGGTTTGGCCTGTTCGAGGCCCTTGTCCCAGACATCGTTGCCAAGCTTGCGAACCTGCTCTGTCCGCTCCTCGACAATCTTGCGCACCTTGTCTGCGCTCTCGATCGAGAACCCGCTGGCCAAGACGTCGTTGACCTGGCTCCATGTCTCGTCGACCACCTTCTTGGCGTCCGGTCCGTACTGGGCGCCCATGTCTTTCAGTTGCCGGATCGGCTCGCCGACTTTGTCGTTGAGCTGCGGGTGGCGTTCGAGGATCTGGTCGCCGGCGCTCACGCTGAGGTCGGCGATCTTCTTGGCGAGGTTGGCCAGCGCATCGTACGCCTTGGTTGCTGACTCGAAGCTGAGGCCGGTGCGCGCGATGCCCTGGAATTCGCCGTACGTCTCGTTGACGATCTTGTCCACCTCGTCGCCGTGGCTCTCGCGGACCGCGGCCAGGTCATTGAAGGCCGTGTCCACGTACTGGCGGCCCCCGGGGACCCAGGCGACGTAAGAGTAGCAGAACTCCCTGACCTTGCCAATCGCCTCGTCGGTCGACGGCGTCTTGTCCTTGATCGTCGCGGCGACCTGTTGGTACTTCTTGTCGGTCTCTCGCACGGCGGCGTTGATCTTGCGTGTCATCTTGCCGGTGGGTGTCATGAGGTAGATTCCGTAGAGAAGTCCCGCGCCCGCCACTCCGCCCGCGACGCCCGATGCAAAGTGTGATGAGTCTGCCGCGCCGCTTGCCCCGCCGGCCTGGGTAGACTGGTAACGACGGGTGTTCCGCGCCGCGCGGATGACTCCATTGCGAGCACTGGCAGCTCGTACGGGGATTCGGGCTGCAAACATTGTGTTGGTGGTTTTGAGAGTGATTATGCGGGAGGTTGTTGGTGTGTGAGTGAAGAGTGCCAGAAGTTTAGAATCGTATAATGGCCACTGGCGGTTTTAAGTTGCTGTGAGACCGACCTCCCCAGCTTGCTTCCGGTCCGGTTCGTGTAGGCGTTGGAGCCGGAACGAGCTCCGTTTTGTCAACAAATGACATCACGAAGTGGCCTTGCAGTGATGTCATCATGCATGATGCAACCTCGACCCACAAGTCGCTCTTTTGTCTTATTCTTTGGCGCATCGAGAGGCAAGTTGCCTTCAGATGCCTCTAGAAATTGATGTTACGCACAAGGAAAGCTTAAAGAACGGCTTGGCGTTCATCTAACCCAGATCAATACCAGGTCACCCTGCCTGAGCGCAACAAAACGCGACCTTTTGGGCCCACCCTGACGTTCCCGTCCGTAGTCTCTCGGCAAGCTCTGAGCACCGGATTTATCCGCCAGGCCGGCCGAGACCCTGTGTGGGAACTTCCTCCTTCCTCCCAACAACACCACACCACAGAGTATCCCGAGTAGAGATGACATTGTCCACCACCGACTTCCCTGCCTCACAACACATGGTTATAGCTCCAAGCCCAGAGAGGTAGGTCCCCCACCCTAATTTGCCGGGACGCTCATGATGCATGCATGCATGCATGCATGCACATCCTGCTGCCTTTCCCGCCCCCGAAAGGCCGCCCGGAGCCTCCCGTCCCTTGGCTGCCTCCAGGCTGCCACTCCTGCAGAACAACCTGGAACTTGGAAACACCACACCTCACAATTTCACAAATCAGGCGCAGGGAATGACTGTATTTGCACCTTGGCAAACCAAATCCGTCTTGAATTTCAGCTACAATCCAAAGCTGTCGAATCTCTGACGAGGACCTAACCATCGATCGCATGGTAGACCGGAATCCCAAGCTTCTCCTTCGTCGTCGAGCAGGTCGCTGCTGAGTTTCTGTCTGAACTTTCCCATCTCGCCGCCGGCCCTGACTCCATCATCGCAATCCTGCCGCTTTGGCTCTTTCAGGTACTCGGCGTACGGGCCCTTTGGAATTGTCTTCGCGGCGTCTTCCCACAGCTCGCAGCCCAGGGATCCCCAGAGGGCCAGCTGGTACCTGAAGCCGTGGTTAGGGTTGGCCTTGGGGTGGTATCGACGCAGCCAAGCGAGGGCGTACGGCGCGGGATTGCCAAACTGCCGCATGTTATACGCCATAATGGCCGTTGCCGAACGTGAGAACCCCATGGTGCAGTGAACCAGAATCTTGACTGGCTGCATCCGCATCAGGTCGAGGAATTCGCAGATTGCGGGCATCCGCGAAATGAAGTCCCACGATGGTTGGTCGCGAAGGTGAACCGTCATGTGGCGGTTCTTGGGCACGAGAGCCCGGATAGCAGGTCGGTCCCAAAGGTGCCGGTCATCATCGTTTGCTGGTGGGTTTACCACGGACAATATGGCGCCGATGTTGTGTTTGGCCAGGAACGTCGGATCCACGGACTGTGCGAAGCCTCCGATATACATGCCGAGCGGGAGCCTGTCCGCCTCGGTGGATGAGCAGTCGTAAAGAGGCGCCATTGGATTTGGGTGTGGAGGGAATGGATGGTAAGAAGTGGCCGCTGGGAGGGAATTCGAGGGACTGAGGAACATCTTTATATACTTGGAGTTTTGCTCGGTCATTCAGAGATTCGACAGTTTAACGCAACTGATACGCAGATGCCCACGCAGATGATCCGGGCCCTCAGTGCTCTCACATCAACCCGACAAAATAATCCCAATACTGGCATAAATAACCCACCTGCCACCCGCGAATCTCCGCACTCAGTGCGTCAGCATCCAGTATCTGCGGCAGACACCTGCTCTCCCAGTCCTCCAGGCTCCCGGAACGTGAGCACTCCCGCCGCGCCTTGCATACCTCCCAGTACGCAGGATACCACCCTGACTGCTCCCAGCCCAGAATTGACACCACCCGCGGGTTGGGGCCTGCAGAGATGACGATATTCTTCGGGTGGAGTGCGCCATGCGTGAACACCACGGCCGCATCCTCAGGGAACAGATGCTGCGGCACGTACCGCACCTGCACCGCTCCGACGCGTACCGTCACCGCCATAGCGACGAAATAATCGTGAAATGCCGCCACGCTGGGGAACGGCCCGGCGGGCGGCGCCCCTGCCCGCACCCGCCCGCGAAACACCTCATCCTGCAGCGGTCCATGATCGACGCTCCCTAGCAACGCACAATCCCCCAAACATTAGCACCACCCCTCTCACCACGCCTTAAGATCACCAAAAGAAGAAGACATACCAACAAACCCCACCCCGCCAACCCTCAACCTCCTCCACGCCCCCACCCACCCGCTCAACTCCCGACAAACCCCCTCCCTCTCCCCCTCACTCATCCCCGCCCACCGCTCCCCCAAAACCTCCCCAACAGGCAAATCCATATACAAAAACCTCTCCCCCCGTCCCTCATCCCGCCGCCACCCAAAAACCTCCGCAACCGGCACCACCCCGCCAGCAAACAACCCCGCCAGCCCCTGCCGCAGCATCAGCATGGCCTTGCCCTCGGCGAGCGTCACGCCGCGACCGTATTTCACCAGCAGGCCGAGCTCGGGAAAGGGCACGAGCGTCGCGTCGTCTTGGTCGGTTGCTGTGGTCGTCAGGCCGAGGCGGGCTGCTTGCTGGCGGACTTGGGAGGGCGTGGGGAGGTCTTGGGCGGAGAAGCCGGCTGCGGTTGCGCGGTGGAAGAAGGAGGAGTGCGCGAAGATTACGTTGTCGCCCGGTGGGAAGAAGGGGGTGATTGGGAGGAGGGTGCTGGCTGGGGGGTCATTAGGGATGGTGGAGGGT
>OUNM010047344.1_pt1 | contig 40915 bp, 37 predicted proteins | sample 1769961 | NCBI WGS metagenome assembly OUNM01 (sample SAMEA3914820, study PRJEB12502) | metagenome | biome: forest; material: soil | place: USA | collected 2012-03-12 | depth 0.3 m | reverse complement strand
TCCTATAGCTACGCACCCAAGCTGGGTGATCCCGGAGAGGGGCAGATCATCCCTCTCCAACCCGGCAATGGCACCCAAGGATTTGGCCGCTATGCGACCGTCACCGGAGCCGCGCTCGTGTTTTTCCGTGGCAATCCGGCCGTCCTTAAGATGTCGGGCTCTTCCATCGTGACCTCAGGAAACCCACCTACTCCGGAGCTCACGACCGATCCCCAGATTCAAGCAGTGCTTCTCCTCAATCCATTTACCGCTGCTCCCGGGCTGCCGACCTGGAGCCCGAATGTGCAATATGTTGTCTCCGGTCTGGATCGCTTTACCATCAACGGCACCCCCATGGGCTTTGGGCCCAGGCTCGTCAACGCCGTCACCAGTCGGGTCGGCTTTTCGGGAGGAGGAAATGCCACACCATTTTTGGGGCTCAGAGCGTCGTTTCGATTTGCCGACGACATAGGCAAGGGCGGGGCCGGACTGGATACCACGAAGAAGCTGGGCTTTGCCGATCCGATTCAGCAATACGCCCTTTGGAGCGGATCCAACGGAGTGACGGTGAGCGGCACCAACACCTTTGACTTCAAGGGCGGCACAATCACGATCCAGATTTATTCTGCGGCCGACAGCGCGCTCAGCACGCCGATCCAGACTATCCAGATTCCCTTCGATGGGGTCGATAAGCTCTCAGTGCCAACCACTCGCCCGGTGGCAGCCAGTACCGACTATCTCTACTATACCCGCTTTCAGGAGCAACACACCAATACCTTCAACTCCGCCCGGGACGCCCGCTATCGATTCATGCAGTCTTACATGGTCCCGACACCGGCAGGCAATCCGTCTTACATGACCTATCCCTCATTGGGTAACGACATCAACGGAAACCCGGTAACCTACTATGTTCACGACGTGGTGCGTGGCGTGGAAGCGGATCCTGATGGGCCGGCGAAAGGAGATCTGCGTTTTTATGCCGCACTCAACAATGTGCCGGCCAACTACTTCAGGAGTTCTCCCAGCTATAGCGACCCGGCCATTCTTTTTACTCATGGATTACGAGACGAAGGTGTCCTCGCTGGGAATGGCCAATTTGGCTATGACAGCAGCCAGGGAGGGGTCGAAACTCATCGCGCAGTTTTTCCGGATTCCGGTGCGAACATCCTGGGACTGACCACCGTTCAGCCGAATTCCGGATTTCTCGTGCAGCAGCAGTACCTCGGCGCTTACGCCGGCCCGCCCGATCGAGGAACCGTAGGCCAGAAAGAATACCGGGGCGCCGCCAGCCCGGCCGTGCCGCGCGGACTTACCGCTGCTTTAAACAAGGACGGTAACCCGGGCGATTGGGACAACCTCACTGGCCTCATGGAAGATGGGCCCTATATCAACAAGCCCGATGAAGGCAATAGCACGACCGTGAGCAAAATGACCTCGGCTTATCTTAACAAAAGCATCTCTGGGGGGTATTTCTCCTTTGGGCTCGATCTTCTCTCTGTCGGAGGCGACTACAAGGCAGAGACCGGTCAAACCTTCTCGCCGAACCGCCAGGTTTCCTCCGCCGTCATGTTTGGCTCTCTGCCCACGGGGATCAATCCCAGTGACGCAGGCAGTACCGCGCCTTGGCAAACCTTGCTCTTTTGCGCGAATCCCCCGGCTGGCTCAAGCCATCCCGGTTTCGGAACCCCAAGTAGCGGTCCGCCTTATCTCAAGCCACCGGATCACCTGCTGCTGGATCTTTTCACCATGCCGATCGTCGAGCCCTACGCGATCAGCGAACCCTTTTCCACGGCAGGCAAAGTCAACATGAACTATCAGATGCTGCCTTTCACCGGCATTACCCGCGATACGGGAATTCGCGCGGTCTTAAAATCCACCAGGCTCATGGCAATTCCCAGCAGCGCCTCAACGGTTACAAACGTAAATAGCTACAAGGATGGCTCGAATGGCTATCCCTACGAACTCCGCTACGATATCAATGCATCCGAGCAAGACGGCACCCTTGCGGGTTTTAAAAGCCGTTTCAACTCAGGCAACATCTTCCGTTCCGCCGCCGAGATCTGCGGAATCTCTTTAGTCCCCAAGAAAATTGCAAACAGCACCTATCCTCCCGGGGTCACAGAGCCCACCTACAGCACCGTAGCCGATTGGTGGAACAATCAGGGACCAAATGGCAGCGGATTCCGGCTCACCGGCGACAATGTGCGCGAGGCGCCCTATGGCGACATCTACGCGCGGCTGACCACCAAATCCAATACGTTCACCGTGCACTACAAGGTGCAGACACTGAAGAAGGTGCCATCAACTTCCGCGACTCAATGGGTCGAGAGCAAAGACCAAGTGACGGGCGAGATCCGTGGTTCCAGCACGGTGGAGCGCTACATCGATCTCAACAATCCCAGCCTGCCGGACTTTGCGACCGACACCACGGCCTCGGCGGAAGATTACTACAAAGTTCACATCATCGGCTCGACCACCTTTGCTCCGTGAGAACGTCGCGCATAGCTTTTACCATTCTCGAGCTGCTGGTCGTGATGGCGATCATCATGATTTTGGCGGCAGTGACGATGCCGGCGCTCTCCTCCACCCTGCAAGGCGCGAAAGTCACGCAGGGCACGCAGGCGGTGCTCGACCAGCTCACGCTCGCCCGGCAAAGCGCGCTGGCCCAGAATCGTGCGATCGAGACGCGCATCTATAGCTACATCGACCCATCCGCACCGGGAGGGCGCAAAGCTTATCGCGCCATCCAGAATTTTGCCCTGCAGGATGATGGCACGGCCAAGCCGCTCGACCGCATGCGGAAGCTCCCGCCCGAGATCATCCTGGATTCCTCCGCGCCTCTCTCCAGCCTCCTCGGCGCGGCGCGAGCCAAGCAATGGACCGCGCTGGACCCACAAATTACGCTGCCCACCGTGGGCACGACGTATGACACGAGTGTCATTCTTTTCCGTCCCGACGGCAGCACGGATCTCTCCGCCAACGGGCAGTCCTGGTTTCTCACGCTGCATTCCGAAAATATGGGCGACAATCTCGCCGCGCTGCCCAAGAATTTCGCACTGATCCAAATTGATCCCTGGACCGGCCGCACCTATGTTTTCCGGCCATAAGGGATCGCCTGATTTCATGCAAACCGCCGTCGTCGAAAACTCTCCACTTTTTACCCGCTGGACCGATCCCGTCTCCGGGGTCGAGAGCTACATCCTGACCCAGCAAGCAGCGCCTTTTCAGCAATCCTTCTATTATACAAATCCCAGCTTCACGCGGGACGGACGCTATTTGTGGTTCTACTGTGCATATCCTCCCGCAGGCAACGCCAACCAGGGGCGGTCCCTCGCGGTGGCGGATTTTCAAACCCAGGAGATCCGGGTTTTTCCCGAGACGCAATTTCTCGACGCCTCGCCCGGGGTGGATCTGGAGACCGGCGAAGTGTATTGGTGCATGGGCTCTGAGATCTGGAAACGTGGTCCGCAGGCCGACCAAGCGGCCACGTTGGTCAATCGCCTGCCGGCCAGCGTAACGCTCAATCGCCGACCCTGGCGGGTGGCCACGCACCTGACGTTTTCCGCCGATCGCAAATCGCTCAATATCGATGCGGAAATTGGGCGCCAATGGTATGTCGGCCATGCACCGCTCGATGGCAGCGAGGTGGTGATCTGGCAGGAGTTTGATCGCGCTTACAATCACGGGCAATTCAGCCCGGTGGATTCTGATCTCCAGCTCGTCAATCAGGATTCCGCGGTGGATCCTCTAACGGGAAATTGCCCAAACTATGAGAACCGCATGTGGCTGATTCGCCGGGGCGAGAAGGCCAAGCCCATTTATCCCACCGGCCCGAAGCATGGGCATGAGTGGTGGTCGGCGGATGGCCAGCATGTTTGGTATATTCACTACAATCGCGGCGTGGAGCGCGTGAATCCGAAGAAGGGTGAGCCAGAGTTGATGTGGGCTTCGGATACGGTTTCGCACGCGCATTCCGATGCCACGGAGCAGTATATCGTGGCGGATTGCATACCGGGGCGGGAGGTGGCGCCGGGGCGGGTGTTATTCATCAATCTCAAGACGGGACGCGAAGTGGAGATCGTCTCGGATATGCCTTATCAGAGCGAGTTTTTGCGGCGGTATCATGTGCATCCTCATCCGCAGTTTTGCCGAGAGGATGAGTATATTTGTTATACGACGCTGGTGCAGGGGCGCGTGGACGTGGCGTTGGCGCCGGTCGCGAAGCTGGTTGAGCGAACGTCTTGAAAGTCGTTTCGTGAAAAAACCTGGGAGACGGCCCGCAGGGCCGGACGCCAGCAGAGTGGCGTAACTACAGCAAGTGCGCGCCCGCGGCGCGTAGGGTTCTAGAGAGTCTCGGTGGCGCCGGAAAGAGCGGCGCGTTTCATGGCGGCGAGAATTTCCACGCCATGGACGATGATGTCGACTGGGGTGGTCACGGGGCGCGACTTGGTGATCGCGGCATGGAAAGCTTCCCACTGGTAGCTGCCTGCGGCTTCCGCGGTCTGGTGCTCTGCGGTGATCACCTGATGGTCTGCTGTCGTAGCGATTAGCTTGAGCCGCGAGGTTTCCTCTGCGTGTCCATATTCGACCGGCTGGATATTTCGATGAATGGTGCCGCGCTCGTAATGCAGGATCAGCGAGCCTGCGTAGTGCTGCCCGTTGTCCACGCCGAAGCTCGCGTAGACTGAGCCGATCGCTCCGTTTTCAAAGAGTAAATTCAGTTGCCCATTGTCGTCCGTTGGGCGGCCGGTGAAGAGCCGGCTGGAGAGGGTCTGCAATTTTTCGACCCGCCCAAAGAGCCGAATCAGGTCACTAAGCACATAGATTCCGATGCGGAAAACCGGCGCCACGGGCACCTGCTGAGGGTCGTCGAGCCAGCGCCCATCAGCTTGTTCCCGGTAGGAGACCAACATCTCGCCCCGGCAACCCACGGGCTGGCCGAGGTCGTATTGCTCCCGCCAGCTTTGGATTTTGCGCAGGTACTCCGGTACTTCGGCCCCGGGGGAATTTACATGAATGACGCGGCCCAGGGACTCAGCCTCCTCAAGAACGACGCGGGCCGCCCGGGAATCAAGCTCGAAGGGTTTGGTGGTGATGACATCTTTTCCCGCCCGGATGATTTTTCGCAGGAGTTCGGCGCGGCCCACCGGGCCAGTAAAGAGTGCAATGGCGGGCAAGTCCGGGTCGGCGAGCATGGCGTCCAAGCTGCCATGCACGAGCAAGCCGTGCTTATCGGCAAACTGGGCGGCCTTGGCGGCGTCGGCATCGCAGACAGCGCGGACCTTGAAATATTGCGGTGCGGCCATGAGCGTCTCGGCGATGTGGGCGCCGAAACCGAGGCCGACGAAGCCGATATTCAAAGCGCGGTTTTCCACGATGAGGCCGAGGACATCTAGCGCCCCAGCCACATGACGGAAGCAGGAGTACCAATGGTGCTCGCACGAGTAAGATCCCCGATGGCAATAGAGGGAATATCCGTATTCTTCATCCTCTCCACGTGACCGTCGAGGAAGGCCAAGTTACTGAAACCATCATGAATGGCCTCTGGAAATTTCCCGCCACTGCTGTTGTCGCCGTTCACATTGGAATTATATTGTCCACTAACCACGGAGCCATCGGTGAAAATAACGGTTCGGGAAGGCTGCTTAAAACGGCTGTAATAAATAGGCGTGGGATTGACCATGTCGCCCGACCAATAGGTGCTGGCCGCAACACCATTCATGGAGAAGGTGCGAGCCGTATTGGTCAGCTTAAGCGACTTGCGCTGAGCAGGACATCCAAAGATGGAAGCCGTTTTGGGTTGCCCAGCGGTAATGTAGCTGGCGCTGGTCATATCCAACCAGCCATTGCCGGGAGTGACGCCCGAAAGCGTGCCAGCGCCCGATTGATTATTATAGGCGGGTGGTATCTGCATGTCGTAGTCTTGAACAGTCTGCCAAAAGAGTCCGTAGACTTGGCGAAGATTGGACTGGCACTGGGTCGCCTGAGCGGAACGTTGCATCCTGCCGACGGCCGGGAAGAGAAGGCCCGCCAACAAGGCAATGATGCCGATCGTGACGAGCAATTCGATGAGCGTGAATCCGCATCGCGAATTACTATGATTTCCGATCCTTGGGGAGGAAGAGGGCATAAGAATACGATAGGCTAAGGTTGAGCAGGCGCCAGCGACAATTCGCACTCGTGCCAATCGGTGGCGGGAAGGGAAAGCGTACCATCCCCAGCCTGGGTAAGCGCCACAGCCTCAGGAGTTGCGGCGGCGCGAGGGCGGGTGACGCGTACTTGCCAATTACCCTTCTTCAGGCCAACCAGCTTGAGCTGAGGACCGCTGATCTCGGCGTTCTTTGCATCCATGGCGGTACGGCTGATGATGAGATGTTCGCTCTCCGCGAAGTCCTTCTCGTCGGCCGCGACCACAACGGCCGTCACAAAGCCGTCGCCGATCACAGAGAGATGAGGAATGCCCGCCGGGGCTTTGCCATCCAGGTAGCCGCTGAAGGCCTCGGCCTGCGGGGCGGTGACGGTGAGTTGCTTGCGCACGATGTCTTTCACGATCTCGCCGGTATCGGAGACGAGAGGATTGGGCGGGGTCTGCGTCATCCAGGGAGCGATGGCCTGGCCTTCCGGCACGGGACCAAAGGCCTTGCGGATGCTGTGAATGTCCTGCCAGCCGGGCTTGTAGGAATATTTCCCGCGCATGAGGCCGGAGTAGTCACCCGCAAAATAGGGTTCGTCGACCCAGAGCGTCACCGGGGCGGAACTCTTCTTTACCAGTCCGCGGCGAAAGATGATTCCGGTGGTGCGGATGTGGTCGACCATCATGCCGTCGCCAATCATCTGGCCCATGTTGGCAACTCGGGTCTCGTTCTTGGCCCAGCCATCCGCGCCGAGACTTTGTTCCCCGTGCAACCACGCGAACCAAGTGATGCCGGTCCAATCCTGCAGCGAAGCATAGGCACTCGTTGCAATGGGCAGCATGGCGCGATAGGGCGCTTGCTCCGCGACGTTCTTCTCGCCTTCGGCCTGGTTGAGCTCACCAACAAAGAAGGGCTTCCCTGCCACGGCGCTACGGCTCAGCGCATAGATCCCATCTTCCGGCTTCTTGATCACAGAAGGATCCATATAGAGATGGTCCTCGATCCAGTCGCTCGCGCGGGAGTTCATGTTGGCCATGGTATCTCCGCGCCAGAGATTGGAGAAGGTCATGGGCGCGGTGCAGCCGGCGTCACGCACCACCTTTTTGATCCGCTCGAAATAGTCTTCGTCCAGCTTGCTGAGAAATTTTGCGCGCACCTCTTTTGCCTTGGGGTCGGCCGGCTTATACAAATCTCCGGGCTCGATGCCCGCGGCCTTGGCGTAGGCATTCCATTTCTCGACCAGCTTCGCCTGCCACAGATCGGGCAGCTTGTTTCCACAAATCACCGCGTACTCCACGGAGGATTCGTTCATCACTTCAAAGGTGAGCACCTGGGGATCCTTTGCGTAGCTTACGCCGGTATAGGGATTCACATGCGCGAGCAATTTGCGGAGGAACTCCTCGTTGAGTTGTGCGGCCCGTTCGTCAATGGCCGGCAGCATCTTGTAGACATCAAAGGCCTTTTTCCACGGCCAGTCATTGAGTTCCTTCATGGCCGCACCCCACGCGGCGCGCTCCTGATCATCGCCCGCGACGATGGCAAAATCATCGGGGAGGTAGCGGCGGGTCCAATTCACCGAAAAGGAGAGGTAGATTCCATTTTTCCGCAGAGCAGAATTCAGGTAATCGAAACGGTCGAGGGCAGCGGGATCAAATTCGCGCGAGGTCCCCTGGTAGGTGAGCAGCGCGCCACTGATCATTTTGGGGTTCCAATCCGAACTGGGCCGCAGGTTGTGGTGCGGCCTGGCGAGGTTGATCTGCAAGCTCGCGAGATTTGCCGCCAGCGCATCCGCCGTGGCGTGCTCGGGATAGAGGCCCACGAGATTCACGCCCCAGAATTTCACGGGCTTCCCGTCGGGATCGATGAAATCCCCTCCCTTGATGGTCAGCGCGGGCAGGTTGCCGGACGGCCGGGTATCTTCTCCATGCAGGCCGCTGGCTGCCCAGAAAAGGGCGGCCGCGCAAAATAGGGAAAGTGATTTATTCATAGCAAATTGCACCAACAAGAGATCTGGCCGGAACGAGAGTCTTCCCCCCCGGAATGACTTCGCTCCGGCCTTGAAAATGAAAATTATTTAGCGGCGGCCGAAGACAGAATCTCGACCTGGAACTGGCCGGGCTTTTGCCCTTCGGAGTACCAGGTTTTCAATCCGTCCTCAAAGCGCCCATTCTTGATAAGATTTTCCGCCGAAGCTTCATCGCTGGCCGCACTGCGCAAGCGAAGATCGGCGAGCTGGATATCGCCCGGAGAGGGATCGGCAAAGCTGAAGGTGAGGCGGGTGTGCTCCGGCACGGCATCCTTGGGTTCGACTGTGAGTTCGTATTTCTGCCACGCCGGAGTGAGATCCACTTTTTGCGGAGTGCCCACGGAGCCCCAGGGAGCCTGGCTAATCTTGGACGAGATTCTCAGGGAGAGGCCCTGCGGGGACCGGGCCCAGAAAGTGAGGGTATAGGTATCCTCCGGGTTGAGATTGAGATCGTTTTGGGAAAAGAACTGCCGTCCAAGCGTTTCCTCCCTATCGGAGGCGCGCTTCAGGCACACCACACCGCCGACGGGCTCTTCCGATCGGGCGGAGGTAACCACGGCCCAAAGTGAGATACCCGCCACGAGCGCGGCGGCCTTACGAAACGCGCAACCGGAAGTTGTCATGACCGAAAGATACAGGAGAAATGAAGCGGCGTCAGGTCTGGCTTTGCCACACCCCTAGGAACGGGCAATTCTCCGGCGGATGCGCCAGACGAGGCAGCCCACGCCACCCAAGGTGAGCATGGCCACGGTGGAGGGCTCAGGCACTGCCACGGTGAGAACAATGTCGTGACCGCTGTCCCCGAGAGAGATAGTGGCATTCAGGCCGTTGATCGTACCCGTGAGGCTGGATCCCAAGGTGCCGGTAATGGCCGTGTTGGTATCAAAGAGCGTATATGTTCCTCCGCCGAAGCCGGACAGGGCGGTGAAAGAGAAGTCATTGAAATTGAGAACAGCGGTTCCGATGGAAAGACCGGACGTGAGGGAGGAGAGGACGATCTTGTCGCTGTTGGCCACGGAGCCAAGTTCAAAGACCAGCGCGCCAGTGTTCGCGCCGCCGACCGCAGCGCTGATGTTCAAAGCTACCGCCGAGGCGTTTGAGAGGGTGAATGCATTGCCCGAGCCGTCGAGCGCGCCGAGTTTGCCTCCGCTGTTGATGGTCGTCGCGCCAGCGATGGCACCTGTGCCACCAAGGGCGGCAGTCGAGGCCACCGTCACCGCTCCGGTTCCCGAATGGGTGCCATTGATCAGCAAGGTGCCGGCATTGACTGTCGTGGGACCGGCGTAGGTGTTATTGGCGGTCAGGGTCAGGGTGCCGCTGCCGGCTTTAACCAAAGCACCGGCTCCGGTACTCGCGATCGTGGAAGAAACCGTGACGCTAAAGCCGTTGGTGTCCAATGTTCCGCCGGAGGTTCCGAGCGTAGTGGCTCGGAGATCATTGAAGGCCGCGCCAAACTTGATGCCACCACCGGAGATATTGAGGGTGAGACCGCCGGTTCCGTTGCCCAGGCGCGCATTGGAGTCGATCTGCAGAAAGCCACCAGAGACATTTACGCCGCCGGCTCCGCCGATGTTGTTGGTCCCGGCCAAGGTGAGGGTTCCATTTCCGATCTTGGTAAAGAAATTGCCAGCCCCAATCGTGCCCGACAAGGTGGAGGAATAGGTAATATCGAAACCACTCGTATCGATGCGGCCACCACCACCAAGACTGCTAAACGTGATGGCGCGGAGATCGTTGACGACAGCGCCAAACTTGAGCCCGCCATTCTGGCTGCTAACGAGCAGGGTACTCGAACCAAATGCGGAATCCGCGTTAAATTGGACAAAGCCGCCCGAAGAGTTCGTCACGCTGGTGGTGCCAGAGTAAGTATTCACGCCGCTTAGGATCAGGTTACCGCCACCCGCCTTCACAAGGCCCGAGGTGCCGGAGATTTCCGCGCTGATCGTGGCCGTATTGGAGGTTGCCACGGTGATCGTGGGTGTGCCCCCGGCCAAAGTCAGTACGTTGGCGCCGCTGGAATTGTTGTCGATGGTGTAGTTGAAGAAGGTCGCGGTGGTGTCGCCAATATTCAAACTGCCGATCGTCCGCGCGGTGTCGAGATGCACCGTCACATTTGCGGTCAGATCAAGCGCATTGAAGAAGGCAGTATTGCCGGAGCCATCAGCCACGACTCCCCCGTTCCAGTTTCCCGCCGTGCTCCAGTTGCCGGTGGAAAGCGAACTCCAAGTACCGCTGGCAGCGTGGGCGGAGGGCAGCGCGGACAAGCCGATCAAGGCAGCGGCGGCGCAGGCCTTGGGCAACAGGCGAAAAATTGGTCGGCGGACAGGAGAGGTTATTTTCATGGGGTTCGATCAGTAGGTGCCTTTGTGCGGCAATTTATAGGGGGTTGAGAGGGGTGAATGAACGTCTGCTGGGAACATTGTATGTTTTATATACATTACGCAAGTGGTTTTTTGCGAAACCTTCCACCGACCCAGCCGCTGTCGCACTCAATTCCCAAGCCACCTCGGTTTCTTTGGCCCAGTCTCCTCCCGCCATATTGTATCTTTTATAAACAAAATAGTTGAACCGGACCTCGGACTCTCCTAAATTTTCCTCGGCAACCTCCTCTCAACCCCTCTCCATTATTCCCATGAAAATCCCCAAATTCCTCCTCCTCGCGCTCGCTTGCAGCCTTTCCTTCACCCTCGATACTTTCGCCGAAAGCGTTTACCAAAAGGCCGCCGGTGACGCCGCGCTCAAGGGCGACGGCAAATCCGCGAAGGATGTTTTGGAGGTCAAACCCTCCGCCGAGGCGGGCAGCGGCAATCTGGTCCGGGTCAAGGGTTCGGTTGGCCAATGGGACTATGTCGCCTACTGGTTTGGGCTTCGCGTTCCCGCCGGTGACTCAATCCTCCGGTTCCATATCTTCAACGACGGGAGCGATACCGCATCCTATATGATTTACGTTAAGGATGCGAACGGCCAGACCATGCTCGGCAAGCTCGAGATTCCGGCGGACGCTCCGAAGGATGGTTTTGTGAATATCGATTTCCCGGTCAAAGCCACGGACGAATGGTCCGGCGTGATCGTGAAGAAAGCCGACAAGTCCGACAAGCCCAGCCCCTGGATCGACACGGTCTCCGCCGTGCTTCCCTAAGGATAATCCTATTGGCTTAGCTGCTCCGCCCGGCGCGGGACGGCGACTTTATCAAGCCGCAGGATTGGCGGATGATCTGGCTGCAGGGGAGGCGCTCGTGGTGAGCCTTGAGGGTCTCTCCCTGAAGTTGCCTGACCAGGAGCTCGATGGCCCGACGTCCCATCTCGAGAAGAGGCTGGTGAACGGTGGTAAGCGGAGGCTGAGAAATTGAGGCCAAAGGCAGATCGTCGAAGCCAACGACGGCAACATCATCCGGGATCCGGCAGCCGCGCTCCTGATAGCGCCGAAGGACATTGAGGGCGATGAGATCGTGCAGGCAGACGATCGCCTCCGGCGGGTTGCGCATGGCGAGAAATACATCCACCTCCTGCACGCCCTGACGAGCGGTATCGCGGCCGGCCACCTCAAGAAAATATTCGGGCGGGATTTCCAAACCATGTTCCTCCATGGCGTGGCGAAAGCCCTCCTCGCGCTCGGTAACGGACTCGATGCGCACACTGGTAAGGAAGGCAATGCGCCGGTAACCGCGGGCGATAAGCTGGCTGGTGAGCTCGTACATGGCTTCGCGGTTCTGACTGCACACACTCGGGATGCAATCGTCGGAAGAGAACTCGTCGACCAGGACGACCTTTTGGTCCGCCCGTTGCAGGGCACGCAGGACGTCCGCGGTGGTCCTTTCGGAGGAAGCGCTCTGAATGGGGACGACCATGGACCCTGCGACCCGGGCTTCGTTAAGGCGAATGACCTGCTCCATGGCGGTGCCTGTGTCGTTCCGGGAGTAGGCCAGGAGCAATTGGTAGCCCATCTCGGAGGCCGCCTGCTGGGCGCCTCGCACCAGGAGATCGTAGGCGCCGCCGGCGATGCTGGATTGGCCAACCAGACAGGCGAGCAGCCGTTGCTGGGCGGAATTGCGGCGGAAATTGACGAAAGTTCCTTTCCCCCGATAGCGGACAAGAAGCCCTTCCTCCACCAGGTCCGCGATCGCCTTGCGTACGGTGGTACGCGAGAGATTGATGTCGCGGCACAGCTCCATTTCAGGCTTGAGCTGCTCCCCATGCCCCACCTCGCCGGTGAGTACCTTGCGACGGAGGAGATCCTTTACGGCATGATACCGGGTTGCCTCGTCGTAATTTTGCAAAGTGTCCTTAACCGGAGTCATTGGGGAATGTGCGTGAAAGCATACAATTGCCCAAAATAGAGAGAAAGATTATTTTCCAGATCGTTTTGACAAGAGGGTAATCGACAAATCGTGCAAAACGCGCTAATTGTATCTTATAAATACATTTCCCATGTCCGATCCCTCTATCCCCCACCCCCACGGCTTGAACGGCCAGAGGCGTTTTGTTTTTCATTTGCTTCCCAATGCCCATCTTGATCCGGTCTGGCTTTGGGACTGGCGCGAGGGCCTCAACGAAGGCCTGATCACAGTTCGGACGATTCTCGAACTGATGGATGAGAACCCGAGCCTCACCTTCATGCGGGGCGAGTCCGCCATCTACGAGCACATCCAAAAGACAGATCCCACGGTATTCCGCCAGATCCGTGATCGCATCGAGGAAGGCCGCTGGGATGTAGTCGGTGGTACGGTGATTCAACCCGATACCAATCTCGCCTCCACCGAGATCCTCTGCCGACAGTACGAGCGAGGGCTGCAGTATTTTGAAAAGAACCTGGGCGTACGCCCCACCGTGGCATGGCAGGCAGATTCGTTCGGCCACACGCCAGGCTTGCCGAATATTCTCTCGGCCTTTGGCATGAAGGGCTTTTCCTTCACGCGGCCGCAACAAAACGAATTTCCGCTCAACTCTCCTGCCTTTTGGTGGGAGGGCGATTGGCGCAATCGCATCCTTTGCTACCGCCAGCACTGGATGTGGTACTGCAGTGACCGCGGAAATCTCATCGAGACGCTGGACCACACTTTGAAGGAAGCGGCCGCCACGGATCTCGTGCATGTCGGCGTACTCTTTGGTCTGGGCAATCATGGAGGTGGGCCAACCCGCCGTCATCTCCGCGAGATCGCGCAATGGGGGCACCAGCATCCCGAAGTGGAACTCAAGTACGACACGCTGCATGGTTTCTTTGAGACGCTGGAGGAAGAGATCACGGCCAAGGAAGTTCCCGTTCTCCAAGGGGAACTGGGCTATTGCCTCCGTGGCTGCTATTCGTCGGTGCAGAAATTCAAAAGCCTGTATCGCAAGACGGAGGCCTCCGTCGCTCAGGCCGAGATTACGCGTTCCGTCATCGGCTCGGCGCTGCCCGGTCCCGCAGTCGACCTCACTGAGGCTTGGGATACGCTTCTTTTCAATTCTTTCCACGACATCCTGCCCGGTTCCAGCATCGAGCGCGCGATGGAGGAGCAAACCGCCTGGGTCGGCCTGGCGATGCATCGCTCGCTGCAGGCCAAATTTCAGGCGCTCAATCAACTGGCCGCCAAGGTGGACAGTTCCGTGCCCGCGCCCGCCGAGCCCGATCTGCCGCGCGATGTGCCCGTTCTCGTCTGGAATGCCCAGCCTCGTCCCTATCAGGGTCTCACCGAGGTGGAAGTTCCGCTCGACTATCGCCCGATCTCGCTTTTCCGCGATCGCGCGCATGAGTGCCCGGTCATCGCCTTTGACCAAGCCGGGCAGCCGCTGCCCTTTCAAGTAGTCCCGACGGAGCACACCTCCATGCCCGAGGTACCCTGGCGCAGAAGGCTGGTCGTGCCGGTGGATATCCCGGCCTGGGGTTGGACCATCGTGCAAGTCGGCTGGCGCAAGACGCCGGTGGAGAATCCGGCTGAGCCGCTCTGCACAGCGGTGACGCAGCCGAGCCCGTGCATCTCCAATGGAGAGTGGGCAGTCTCGGTCGAAGACGAGCGCCTGCACATCGCCCGGCATGGCAAAAATTTCCTTGGGCGCGAAGGTGGCTTTGAACTCCGCACCGTCGAAGATCCCTACGGCTCCTGGGGCGGCCTGCACGAGGAAAAGGACTCCTATCTTCTCGAAAACGTCCGCGAGACCTGGCGTATCGCGCAAAGCGAAGTTCTGGAATCGGGACCGCTCCGCGCCAAGCTGTGGACGCGGTGGAAGGCGGGCGACTCCTGGATCGATCTTACTTTTTCCATTGAAGCCAACTCTCCCACCCTCACGGTGGAAGGACGCCTGCTCTGGAATGAACGCTGCGCCCGTCTCAAGATGGTGCTGCCATGCGAAGGCGCGATGGAATACGACATGCCTGGCGGCAAAAGCCAGCGCGAGGTCGATGGACAGGTCCCCGGTGGTCGTTGGACTGTTCGCTCCCTGGCGGGAGAGTCACTGGGCTTTGCCAGCGATGTCCTGAGCGACTTTGACGCCACGCCCGACGAACTCCGCATCACCCTGGCTCGTGCATCGCGCTATGCCTGCGACCCGACCTATGGGCGCGGGGAGAAAATCTGGGAACCGGTGGTGGACTGCGGCGAACTGAAATTTCGTTGTGCCCTGTTCGGCGCGGACGCCGAGGCCGAGAGTGTCGCCGCCGATTTGCTCTCGCCACCCACAGCGGTCATTGCTCCAGCTCGTCCCGGCTCGTGGCCCCGCGAGGGTAGCCTGGGCCGCATCTCGCCCGATTGTGTCCAGCTACTCAGCCTCGAAGCGCTGGATAAAAAGCATCTCAATCTCCGTCTGCAAAATCGGGGAGATTCCCCTGCGCATGTCGTACTCCAGTTGGGCGATGCCACGATCCAGCTCGGCAAGGTGCAGCCCCTGCAAATCCGAACCTTCCTGCTGGAAAAAGACAGAGCCGGGCTATGGAAAAAAGCCTTGGACGAGGACATCGCTACGTCCGAGGCCCTTAGCAGCCTTCCCGCCGACGTTCAGACAGTCTAGTTGTTAGTCTCTATCTTTGTATCATGAAAGTATCCGTTGCCCCTCCCCTCGCCGGTCTCGGCACTTATGCTCAAGGCGCCGAAACCGGAGTCACCGTCGATGTCACGGTCATGCGCCTGCGTCGCTATGTCTTCCTGAAGTCTCAGCTTCTTCACGTCTTCGCCGCCCACTTCAACCATGTGGCGGAGTGGGAAGTGAAAGGCGCCTTCTCGCTGCACATGTGGCAGGATGCCGAGCACAGCACCGCCTTTCGCAAGCGCATCACCGAGATGCGCACTCCGCCGCATCATCTGGATCGCTCGCCCGATCCTGCTTTGGAGCACTTCATGGCGGAACTTCGTTCGACGCGCCAGACCGATGAGTTGCTGGTCGCCATCTACGAAATCCTGAAGCCGGCCATCGCGGAAGGCTTCCGCACGCATCTTGAGCAGACTCACATCATCGCCGACCACCCCACTCGCCGGTTGATCAAGTTTGCCCTGCAGGAGGAAGAGGAGCAACTCGACTGGGGCCGCCAGGCGATGGCCGCTCTTGTAGCCACGGATGCCGCCACCACCGAGCGAATCGCAAGCTGGCGCGAGCATCTCCGGGCCTATCTCGACGCCGCGGGCGGAGTTCTTGGAGAAAATCCGAGTGCCCAGCCTTTGCCAGCGAGCCGCGTCAATCCCGCTTCACCACTGCCCTCACAGCAACCCCGGCGCGACGAGCGTTTCACCCGTGTCTGGCGCTCCCGCGGTCTCCTGCCCGGCGCCAATGCTTCGGTCCATGAGCGTATTTGGTGGATGATGAATGTGCGGCTCAATGAAATGCACGTTTCGGAGTTGATCGCCTCCGTCCTCGCGGAATGGAAGGACCAGCCCTGGGATTTCTATCACGATCTCTCCCGGCACCTCTGGGACGAGACCCGCCATTGCATGCTGGGCGAGATCGCCTTCGCCTCGCAGGGCATCGACTTTACCCAGATCCCCACGCACATCGGCTTCGCCGAATATCCCAACCTGCAATTGGAACCGGCGGATCGCTACTCGTTCCTTTGGGGCATTGAGCAAGGGCTCATGGGCAAATCGGGCAAGCAGGCCGAAATGGCTTTGGCGCAGGAAGGGCTCGATGAGCGGGCGACGGTATTTCAAGACTACGATTGGGCCGACGAAGTACTGCACGCCCAGATCGGTCGCCGCTGGTTGGAGCCGCACTATGGCAGCCGGGAAAAGATGGGCGAAGCCTACACCCGCGTGCGCCCCGCCTATGATGAAGGCAAGGAGGAGGATCTCAAGCAGCCGGGCCGGGATTGGTGGAACACCTTTTACCAAGCCTATCTCGCGAGCAAAGATCCCCATCCCTCAGCAGCCGCGGAAAGCTCAGTCCCAAGCGCCTCGGAAGCCGGGTACTAAGGCGGCCATGAGCATCGCCATTATCGGATGCACCACGGTGGATCTCATCTTCCCCGCCGTGCCGCGCCTGCCCGAGTGGCCACGGCATACGGAATTCACGCCGGATAATCTTCTCCTCCTCCCTACCCCGCCAATTTTTAGCATCGGCGGGAATGGCGCCAATGCGGCCTACGTGGCCGCGCGCAGCGGACAAGCCGTTTCTCTGCACAGCAATATCGGCCGCGACACTCTGGGCACGCTGGCACGCCATTGGCTGGAAAGCACGGGCTGCCGCGTTCTTTCGAGTGATCGTGGCCACACGGCGGTAAATGTCACCGTCGCGAATCAGCGTCACCAACGAGCCACATTTTTCTATGCCGGTGAGACAGTAGCCTTCCCAAGTCGCAGGCATTTTCGCGCACATGACTTCGTTCTCGTTTGCGGCTGGCCGCACCCCTCCGGGGATCAATTGGCCCAGGCCTTGCCGCTATTGAAGAGGTCCGGCAAATTCATTGCGCTTGATGCCGGCCCATTGCTCGGCCCGACCTGGAGCCGCGACGAGTTTGAGCAGATTCTCAAAGGCCTAAGTCTTTTCATCGCCAACGAGCACGAAATCAAAACTCTCACCGCCACCACCACTCTGACCGCAGCGCTGAAGGCTCTGCGTCGCACTTTTTCCGGACAGGTCATCTTGAAAAGAGGTCGCGACGGAGCGGTTTGGAGCGCAAGTGCTGAAGCGCGCCCCGTCGCGGTGAGAGCACCCAAGGTGAAGGCGATCAGCACCGTGGGCGCGGGAGACTCCTTCAATGGAGCCCTCATGGCGGCACTTTCCGCCGGCCAAGCCATGCCCAAAGCCATCGCGCTCGCTTGCCGTATTGCCTCTTCAGTCGTCGCATCCGCTACTGGAGTGACGGGCGCCCGCCCGTATCGGCTGACGCCGCGGTGAGTTTAGGCGACCGGCAGATCGACCGGTTTGACTCCAGCGTGGGACTTACCCGATGCAGCCGTCCCCACTGACGCGAGGGGCAAAATCAACACGGCACAGGGCGCATGCCGCAGGACCACCTCGGCCTTGCTGCCATATAGCATATGCTGGAGACCATGGTAGGCGTGAGTGCTCAGGAGAATCAAATCGGCCTCGATCTCCCGCGCCGCGGCCACAATTTCCTGTTCCAACTCCCCTTGGACCACCATGAATCCCGCTTCACGAACGAATGGATCATCATCGAATTCGGACTTCATCGCGACAAACTTGCGCTCCTCATCCGCCTTGATCGCCGCATTCCATTCCTCGAACTGAGCCGCCGTGGCCAGCGGGGGAACATAGTTGATGGCCCGACATACGTGAAGGAAGACGAGTCGCGCCTCGAGTTGTTGAGACCAGCCGGAAGCCGCCTGGAGCAAAGCCTTGCCCCTTGCGCCCATTTCAAGCGGAACCAAGATAGTTCGTATCCCATTCCGGGGAAAGAGGGGCACGCGAGTTCCCTTTTTCCGATCTCCCCGCCATTCGTCGCTGCCTGAGCCAGCAAGGGGACGGCAAACCTTGGGAGGCACCTCCACCGCCACTGAGTGCCCGTTCGCTTTCGATAGTGTTTTCATAATCTCAACCTCTGCTACGACTATAGAGACGGAGAACGGCTCCCGCTTTCCATCCTTTGGCCAAGGCACACCTCCGCTTGCTTCCCGGCCTCGCCCCACCAGAGACAAGATTTTTACCGCCGAAACTCTTCGCAACAAAATACGTGCAAAGCGGGTTTCATGAACGAATGTCCCATCAATCTATGAAAAAGCTCCTCTGCACGCTCAGCATTCTCGCCACCGCCGCCGCCGCGTTTGCCGCCACGGCCGCCTTTCCTGACATCACTCTTCCGGAATTGAAGAAGGCCATCGCCGAAAAGAAAGTCGTTCTGCTCGACGCCAACGGCCCCGACTCCTACCAGTCCGGCCACATTCCCGGCGCCATCAGCTACCTGGCGGTGAAGGACGATCTCGCGGCCAAGCTGCCAGCGGATAAGAAGACCCTGATCGTCGCCTACTGCGGCAACCCGCAGTGCGGAGCCTATGCTCGCGCTGCCGCTGCCGCCCAAGCTCTCGGGTACACCAACGTGAAGCATTTCTCCGAAGGCATCGACGGCTGGAAGGCCGCCAAGCAGCCAACTGAGAAGGCGGAGTAAGCGCCCGTTTCATCGATTCTTTGAAGAGCCCCAACCTTTCCAAGTTGGGGCTTTTCTTTTGGGACAAGTGGATCGGTCTTAAGATTTTCTCCGTCCCAGGAGTTTCAGCAGTTCCTGCATGACTGGGGCAGGCCGTGTTCCAGCGGACGCAAAGATGTGGGTGATCGCTGGAGCCCCTTTCAGCGGGATTCCCACCACGGAACGCCCGGCAAAGTGATCCAGAGACTCCGGCAGAATGGCCACGCCGCAACCGGCAGCCACCATCACGGCCACCGCCTGAGCGCGAGGCGATTCGAGGATGATACGGGGACGAAAGCCCGCTTTCCGGCAAAGCCCATGCAGGAAAACGGAGAAGGCAGGAGCGGCCTCGCTCGAGACCGCCACGAATTTCTCCGAGCGCAGTTCGGCCAGGGAAATCTCCGACTGGCCGGCCAAAGCGTGGCCCGAGGGAACGAACGCCAACAGGTGCTCCCGGCACCAGCGGTCGAAACGCACGTGTGATGTGCGCTCGGCGGGCATGAGCCCGACGAATCCGCCGTCGAGTTTGCCTTCCCCAATGAGCCGCAATTGCTCCGCCGGAGGCAAATCATGCAGGGCGATTTGCACAGAGGGATGGGCCTCCCGGAACTGCCGGAGAAGTCCCGCGATCTCCCCACTGAGCACGGCGCTGACCATGCCCAGCCGCAGCCGGTCGCTCTCGCCGTGCGCGGATCGGCGAGCGGCCTCCCCGGCCCGCGCGAGTTGCGCCAGGATGCCGCGACTTTCCTCATGGAACAAACGGCCCGCCGGAGTGAGCGCCACCGCCCTTGGCTCGCGGATGAAAAGCTGGGCTCCGATTTTTTCCTCCAGGGCCCGAATGTGCCGGGACAGCGGAGGCTGGGACAAATGCAGTCGCCGGGCCGCGCGGGTAAAGGACAACTCTTCCGCCACGGCCGTGAAGCACTCCAATTCTCGCAACGAATATTCCATACCGATATGGTATCACCAAGCGACTTAATTGATATTTCTATCATGCGGGAAATTGCCGGAGACTCCCGGCATGGCTATTAGCGATACGATTAAAAAAGGCAGCCACCGAGCGCCGCACCGCAGTCTTCTTCGCGCCACGGGCGTGCTTCAATCGGAGGAAGATTGGGAAAAGCCGTTCATCGCGGTGGCCAATTCCTTTGTGCAGATCATTCCGGGCCACGCCCACCTGGATGTGGTGGGCCGCAAGGTGCGCGCGGCGATTCGCGCCGCCGGTGGCGTGCCTTTTGAATTCAACACCATCGGCGTCGATGACGGCATCGCGATGGGGCACAGCGGCATGAAGTACTCCCTGGCCTCCCGCGAGTTGATCGCAGACTCGGTGGAAACCATGCTCCGCGCCCATTGTTTCGATGGCGTGGTCTGCATCCCCAATTGCGACAAGATCGTGCCGGGCATGATGATGGCAGCCGCCCGGGTCAACATTCCCACCGTGTTTGTTTCCGGTGGTCCGATGAAAGCGGGCTTTGATCCAGCGACGGGTAAGGCGCTGGATCTCGCCTCCATGTTTGAGGCAGTCGGCCAGCTCTCCGCAGGCAAGATCAACGAGACCCGCCTCAATACCCTGGAGAAGCTGGCCTGCCCGACCTGCGGCTCGTGCTCGGGCATGTTCACCGCCAACTCCATGAATTGCCTCTGCGAGGCGCTGGGGCTGGCCCTGCCCGGCAATGGCTCGATCCTGGCGACCGATCCGCAACGCGACCGGCTCTTTGCCCGCGCAGGGGAGGCCATCGTGCGCTTGATCCGCGAAAACCTGCGGCCCTCGGATATCCTGACCCGGGCCGCCTTTGAAAATGCCCTCGCGCTCGACATGGCCATGGGCGGATCTTCCAATACGGTGCTCCACACCCTCGCCATCGCGCAGGAGGCGGGCGTGCCATTGAGCATGGCGGACTTCAATATCATCGCCGACCGGGTACCGCATCTCTGCAAGGTGGCGCCCTCCGGCATTCATCACATGGAAGACATCGATCGTGCTGGAGGAATCAGCGCCATCCTGAAGACGATCGCGGAAAAGCCGGGGCTAATTCACCGTGAAACGCTCACGGTGGCAGGAGGCACGCTGGGCAACGTGATCGCGCAGGCCGAGGTCAGGGATACCGAGGTGATTCGTCCCTGGGAGCGGGCTTATTCGGCTCGCGGCGGGCTCGCCATTCTCTTCGGCAATCTCGCTCCAGACGGCTGCGTGGTGAAGGCCGCCGGCGTAGCGCCCTCGATGATGAAATTTACCGGCCCCGCCGTGATCTTCGACTCCCAGGAGGACGCCAACACGGGGATCCTGGTGGGCAAGGTGAAGGCCGGTGACGTGGTGGTGATCCGCTATGAGGGACCACGCGGTGGCCCCGGCATGCAGGAGATGCTGGCGCCCACCGCGGCCATCGCCGGACGCGGCCTGGGCGAGAGCGTGGCCCTGATCACCGATGGCCGCTTCTCCGGTGCCACCCGCGGCGGCGCAATCGGCCATGTGTCCCCCGAAGCGGCGGCCGGAGGCCCGATCTCCTTGATTCAGCCGGGAGACTTGATCGAGATCGACATCCCCGAGCGGCGCCTGTCGCTCCTGGTTGACGAGGCGACCCTCCAAGTACGCCGAGACAATTGGTCACCGCGTCCCCCCACGGCGAAATCAGGTTACCTCGCCCGATACGCTGCCATGGTGACGAGCGCGAATACGGGCGCGGTGTTGCAAATCCCCGCCTGAGGCCTAGGAAAGGTGAAAGTCATCCAGCAAGGTCGCCGTGCCAGCCAGTAAACCGGTTCTCTTTTTTGCTTGTCCCCTCTGGGATTGCCTGTACGTTTTCCCCTCCTACTGCGCGGTTAGCTCAGCGGTAGAGCATCGCCTTGACACGGCGGGGGTCACAGGTTCAAACCCTGTATCGCGCACCATTTTTTCTGACCCTATTTTCGCCCGCCGAGCCGCTTAAATACAAGCTCTGCGGGCTTTTTAGTGCTGAAACAGGGCGGACGGAAAATGCTGGTTCGTTTGTTACCCATTGTTACCCAAACAGTGTCCCCTGCCATTCGGAAAAACGAGGAAAACGCTTTTCGTGCAAGCCAAGCTAGGTCCAGAGGCTTTCCGCGGCGCGGCGCGCATCTATTTGTGATGGCATCGCAAATTGGCTGGATATTTTCGTGTTTAAAGAAGAGCCGGCCGATCGCCTGCAATTTTCGGCTGTCCACCAACTCGCGCTGGAGCCTTTGCTCGCTGATACGCAACGCCTCTTCGGCGCGGCCGCGCTCAATCAGATACGCTCCCAGTCGAGCGTACAAGTCCATGCATCGCAAATCCTGATCCGCCGGTTTGAGTGGCTGTCTGGAATGGACTGTAACCAGCCCTGGAAGAATCTTCCGGCGAGTCTTCATTGGGGCGCTAATGGCGGCTTTGTGGCTGAGTGGACAGGCCGTTGCGACATGATTGATCCATGCGGATCACAATCAATGTTCGCAGCAACCACTCGCAGGCCCGTGCGAATCGCAGCCGCACACGTGGAGTGAAAATCACGACCGCCTCCTGGAAACCGCCGGCGCCCCCCGCCTGCTGGAGTGCGAATGCTGCGACCTTGATCAGGATGAACGCCTCCCCGCCTGGACGGCTGGCCTCACCGAGGCCATCGTCACCCCCTGCTCAGCCCACGAGGAGTAACACCCCTTTCTCAAGCTGCGAAAAACTGCTCCCAGTGGAGCTATCACCCACGTTCCCTACGCGCTAGTGCTGCAACGCCTCTTTTTTTAGGCCGTCCGCGCGGTCTTTTTGCGCCGTAGGAAGAACAGAATGGCCAGGCATCCCAATCCAATGAGCCTCCAAGCGCCTGGCTCGGGGACTGGGGTGAGAACGGTATATCCGCCGAGGTCGTCGTAGCCGGTGAAGGCTTGGGCGGCTGCGTTGGTGGCGAAGTAGGTGTAGGAGTAGTTCGCGGTGTCGGTGTTCGTGACCCAGGCGGAGCCGTCCCAGAGCTGAATGTCGCCGGCGGCGATGAGGGTGCCGATGTAGGCGGTCTGGTCGCCGTAGAGGGCGAGGTAGCCGTCGCCGAGCTGGAGGACGTTGCCGGTGCCGCCGACGTTGAACTGGATGATATCGCCGTTGGCGTCGCCGACCTTCACGAGGCCGCCGTCGGAAAGGGTGAGGCTGTTGTTGCTGGAACCGAGGCCGACCGTGAGGTTGGCGGCGATTGTCCAGAGGGAGCCCCGGCCGGTGATGGTGGCGTTGTTACTGCCGGGGCCTACGCCGCCGACGATGCCGCCACCGCATGAAATCGTGCCGCCGGTGACGAGCAGGCTGCCCCGGCCCCGGGCACCCACGGTGAGGCCGGCGGCGTCGCTGATGACCAGGGAGCCGGCGGAGATGGTCAGGCTACCCTGGCCGGTGGCGGTAGCACCGATGGCGACGGATAGGCCCGCCGTGACGGCACCGCCGTTGATGGTGAGGCTGCCGGTGCCGCTATTGCCCACGTTGACGCTGTGAGCGACGGCCAAAGTACCGCCGTTGAGGGTGACGATGCCGTTGCTGCCGGCGACATATCCCGCGGTGGCGTCCATGAGCTGCAGCGTGCTGCTGCCGGTAATGGCAAGGGTGCCCGTACCGGTATTGCCGATATAGCCGCTTGTACCGCTGTTGCCGCCGCCGGTCCAGAAGGCCTCGTTGGCGGGGTTGTAGTCGCCGGCGACGGTGATGCCAGCGCGGGCCGGGTGGGCCCAGCTGGCCAGCGCGACCAGCGCCAATGCGAGCAGGATGCCTTGCCGGAAAAAGAAAGGGAATTTCATGGTTATCGCAAAACCCGCGAAGACTGAATAAAATCGCCCAAAGTTCAATATTTTTTAAGACCGTTTGCTATGCGGGGAAGCGTCGGAAGTGGCTCGGGTGCACTCTGAACGGCGGAATGCCCACCCGCAGAAGCTGCCAGTGCAACAACATCAAGGCCTCCCATTACTGTCCAAAGTTTGGAGAATCCATGGCATCTTCAACCTATGGGCAGTTTGTGTCCTACCAATGCAGATTTCGAGCATGCCGCGAGGAATGTGCGGGTTCCGGAGGAAATTGATGGGAAGAATACAGATTTTCGATTTCGAACCCTGTATCGCGCACCATTTCAACCCCTGATTTTCAGGGTTTTTTAAATCGTTTTTCGGGCTAATCCCCTGCCCCTTTGGGACCGGTTTCAAGTAATTCGAGGCATTTTAGGAAAACGGGGCTGAAATCGCCCGGAGACCGGCGGATCCATTCCCGGATCTGCTCCAGGGGGAAAAAGGCGCCGGTTTCCACCTCGAGCGACGCCAGGGTGAAGGGGCCCTCGTGAACGCCCCGGTACACCTCGATGAATTCCCAGCCGGTTTGCTCGGTGCAGGGCAGCTTGCCGATGCGCTCCAGCGGGCACTGGATGCCGAGTTCCTCACTGATCTCGCGCCGGGCGGCGGTTTCGTAGGTCTCGCCGCTATCCACGTGACCGGCGGCGGAGGAGTCCCAGAGGCCGGGATTCTTGTCCTTCCAGATCGAGCGTTTTTGGAGGAAAAGCTCGCCAAGGCTGTTAAATACAACCATGTGCACCGCGCGGTGGCGTAAGTTATTCACATGCACCGACTCACGGGGTTGGGCGTCGATTACTTCATCGCGCTCATTGACCACATCGAAAATCTCCGAAGGCCGTTGGGCCTCAACCGGATTGACCAAACGGGCCAATTTCTCCCACTGAGGCAAGCGCAATTCCTCGGCCCGCACGGTCTCGGCCACACCGAGGTGCGCACAGATTTCCGGCCACCTTTCCTTGTACTGCGAAAGGAGATTGCGCAACTGCTTACGTCGTTCGGAGTAACCCGTTCTCACCAGGCTCTCAAAAACTGCGTCGTCGCACATGGGCACTCGTTCCACGGGCTTGCGCTGAAAGGTCACCACACCCGATAAAACCTTGGGCTGCGGATAGAAAACAGAAGCGGGTAATTTCCTCGCGTATTTCACGTTCCAGCGCCGCGAACAGCAGATCGTCATCGCGCCAAAATCCTTCGTTGCAGGCGTTGCGTTCAATCGTGCCGCCAACTCATGCTGCAGCGTGAACACTAGGATTGATGCGGGTGAGAGGGCGGATGCGAATTTTGCGATCAACGGGGTGGACACATAGTAAGGCAGGTTGCCGATCACCTTCACCGGGCCTTTTCCGTAGAGATTTCGCAGATCGAATTCGAGCGCATCCATGTGGAACAGTTCCACGCGCGGGTCGATGAATTTTTGCTGGAGCGATGCAACCATCATCTTGTCTTTCTCCACCAGGGTGAGCGTTACATCGTGAGCCAATATATGCTCGGTGAGCGAGCCCAGGCCGGGGCCAATCTCAATCACATGGTCGCCGGGGTTGATCTCGAGCAAGGCCACGATGGCGCGGGCGAGATTCTGATCGTGCAGAAAATTCTGCCCGAGACTCTGGCGCGGGCGCACGCCCAGGTTTTGCAAGGATTGCTGGATTTCAGTCAGAGTCATCGACTTCTGATATGTGAAATGCCGTTCATTCACAAACCCCACGTGAACAACTCTCTGAGATAGCGCATTTTTCTTCCCAAGTTATTCACAGCCCCGGGAGGAAGTTCTGCCTCCCATGCTCGCCCTCGCCCTACAGATGGTGAAAACACCTCTTGAGGGGAAGAGCTGAATAGGCCATCTATGACACCTCGATGAAAAAATCCGGTTGCGTCATCATTGTCCTCTTTCTGGCCATTTGTGCGAGTATGTTCGTTAATCTCGTGCTCTGCGCGGCCTTGGTGGGCGATTCCGCCGGGACCGGCATCAAGGTGGCCCGGGAGAAAGATTTTGAAGAGGCCTTTGTCCAGGAGGGCGGTTCCGCCTCCGACGGCAAGATCGTGGTGATCCCGCTCACCGGAGTGATCGCCCACGGCACGGCGGGGGGCCTCGGGGACGACATGGTGGAGGATTTCAAAAACGCTCTCGACCAGGCCAAGAAGGATTCCACGGTGAAGGCGATCGTCCTCTCGGTGGATAGCCCGGGCGGCGAAATTACCGCTTCCGACGTGCTCTACCACGCGCTGAAGGAGTTTACCGCGAAGAGCGGCAAGCCTTCGGTCGTGTATTTCAACTCCATCGGCGCCTCCGGAGCCTACTACACGGCATGCGGCTCCAGCTACATCATGTGCAATGCCACGACCTTCACCGGGTCGATCGGCGTGATCATCTCCACGCTGAACTACCGCGAACTCTTTGGGAAACTCGGCCTCCAATCGGTCGTGTTCAAGAGTGGTAAGTTCAAGGACATGCTCAATGGCGCCCGCGAGATGACTCCCGACGAGCAGGCCTACATCCAGGGGCTGGTAATGCAGAGCTATGACAAGTTTGTTGGTATCGTGGCCAAGGCCCGTGGCCTGGACGAGCAGGAGCTGCGCAATGGCATCGCCGATGGCCGCATCCTGAGCGGCACGGACGCCCTCGCGGCCAAGCTGGTCAACCAACTCGGCTACATCGAGGACGCCTACGCCAAGGCGAAGGAACTGGGCAAGGCCCCCGACGCCAAGGTCGTTCGCTACAAGCGGGTGGCCAGCTTTGAGAAATTCTTCCGCATGTTTGGGGAATCCAAGGTCCCCGCGATCAAGGTCGACGTGCTGGAAGGTCTGCCGAAGCTCGAGCAGGGACGGGTGTATCTCCTGCCTCCCTTCTACGCCCAGTAACAGTACGTGTTTCCGGAGCTCCTGATCCTGGGCCTCCTCTGCGTGGGAGGCCTCGTTTTCTTTAGGCGGGTCGTGCTGCCGGGTTCTCGATGGGCGTCCATTGGGGTTGCCTCGTATGACTTCGTCGACGTCCTTTTCGTCGGCTTACTCGCTTTTATTTACCTGCCCGACCAGTTGCTGGTGATGCTGGGCCGATTGCACCCGGGCGCCTATACCCGCGAGCTCATTATTCAGAGCAACCTCATGACGCTCGCGCTCATCATCTTCGTTCTCGGCGTCCTGGTGGGCCGCCGGATGAATCCGCTCGATCTCTTTGGCCTGCGCGGCCAAAGCCCCCGTCGGATTCTACTGGGGGCTGCGACCTGCCTGCTCGCCCTGCTGCCGGTCGTTTTCTTTGCCATGATGCTCACCCAGTACTGCTTTGGCCGGCCAGCCGAGCAGCCCCTCATGATTTATCTCCGGACCCACTCCGGCTGGGCGGATCTGCTGCCTCTCATTGTCACCGCCGTCATCATTGCGCCCTTCACGGAGGAGATTATCTTCCGGGGTTACGTCTACGGCGTGGTGCGGCGCTACGGCGGCCGGTGGTGCGGCATTCTCTTCAGCGCGGTATTTTTTGCGGCGATCCACGGCCATATTCCGTCGCTCATACCGCTGTTCCTCCTCGCCGTGGGCCTGAACCTGGCCTACGAGTATACCGGCTCCCTCTGGACGACGATGCTCATGCACGGCACATTCAATTCGATCAGCATCGTGGCCGCACTCTGGTGGCCGGAGCTGGGTTCATAAGCCTCGTCTCGCGATGAAAAAGCCGCTCTCTCCTCGCCTCTGCGACCTTAGCGAAGACCAAGTGCTGGAGTTGCTGCTTCCTGAGCTCCCCTCTCGCCGTGATGTGGTGATCGGCCCGGGCGATGATTGCGCGGCGGTGCGCATTCCCGGGAGCCGGGATCTGTTGCTGTTGAAGACGGACTGCGTGGTGGAGGGCGTCCATTATCTCTGTGAGGAAGATCCCGCGCGGGTGGGCCGCAAGGCGCTTTGCCGGGCGCTGAGCGATATCGGGGCCATGGGGGGCAGGCCGGATCATGCGCTGGTCACAATCTTTACGCCGAAGGATCGCGAAGTTGCCTATTGGCAGGCCTTTTATCGCGGCATGGCTGCGGCGGCCCGTAAGTATGGCGTGGGCATCGTGGGGGGGGAAACTTCCCATTCCGCGGAGGCTGCCGTCACCGTGGCGCTCACGGGGCGCGTGGAGGCCCGGCAGGTGGTCACCCGCGCCGGCGGCAGGGCCGGGCACATTCTCTTCGTCACGGGGCGGCTGGGGGGCTCGCTCAGGGGCAAGCATCTCGATTTTGAGCCGCGCCTAGCTCAGGGGCAGTGGCTGGCCCAAAAGGGCTGCGCCTCGGCCATGATGGATCTGAGCGATGGGCTGGCCGCCGACCTGCCCCGCCTCGCCGCAGCCAGTGGCTGTGGTTTTGAGATCGACCCCGCCGCGCTGCCACGCAATCCTGGCTGCTCCGTCGAGCAGGCCCTGACGGATGGGGAAGACTACGAGTTGCTCTTGGCCGTGCCGCCCAAAAAGGCCGCCCTCTTGCCCGCCGCCTGGAAACGCACCTTTCCTCGCCTGCGCCTTACGCGAATCGGGCGGCTGCTGAAGGCTGGGGCCAAATCCAGCGCGCTCGGGGCGGGTTTTGACCATTTTTTCGATTGCAAGCTCCCTCGAAAAGGGTGAGCTAGGCCTTCGCTCATGATCCGGATCAAATACCATCCTCCCGGCACGCCACCTGCCACCCTGGTACCACCGGAGGATGCGGACAAGACGCCTCCGCTCCTTACCCTCATCCAGTACAGCGAGGACGAACTCTTCGAGGGTAATTTTGACAGCTTCGAGGAGCTGATAAATCGCTTCGACCCGAAGAAGGTCAACTGGATCAATGTCGACGGACTGAACGACATCGGCCTGATGCGGAAGTTTGCCGAGCATTTCAAGATCCACCTCCTCGCGCTGGAGGATATCCTGAACACGACCCAGCGGCCCAAGGTCGAGCACTTCGACGGGCACTATTTCATCATCAGCGAGATGATCTACAACGAAGAGAAGGAGGCCGACCGCATCAACGTCGAGCAACTCAGCCTCTTCCTCGGTGAGAACTACGTGCTCACCTTTCAGGAGGAGCGCGGGCACGATGTGTTTGAGCGCGTACGGGTGCGCCTGCGCAAAGGCCGCGGCTATGCGCGCAAGATGCGGGCGGATTATCTCGCCTACGCGCTGCTCGATTCCACGGTGGATCAGTTTTACCCCATCCTCGAAACCGTGGGCGAAGGCATCGAGGCCATCGAGGAGGAATTGCTCACCAAGCCGACCAAGGGCACCCTGCGCAAGCTCTACGAGGGCAAGCGGCTGCTGCTCCAACTCCGTCGCGCCGCGTGGCCGCAGCGCGAGATCTTCAGTGTGCTCATCCGCGACGACACGGGGCTCATCTGCAAGGAGACGCAGGTCTTCCTGCGCGATTGCTACGACCACACCACGCAGATCATCGACATTCTGGAGAGCTTCCGCGACCTCGCCGCCGGGCTCATGGACGTGTACCTCTCCAGCCTCGGCTTCCGCACGAATGAGATCATGCGCGTGCTCACCGTTATCTCGAGCATCTTCATTCCCCTCACCTTCATCGCGGGTGTGTATGGGATGAATTTCAATCCCGACCATCCCTGGAACATGCCCGAGCTCAACTGGCCCTATGGGTATCCGGCTTGCCTCGCGCTCATGGCCTGCGTGGCTGGTGGCATGGTGCTATTCTTTAAGCGGAAGCATTGGATTTAGTAGCGAGCTCAGCGAAATGAGCTAAGCTTTCCGAGCCGTGAAAACTGTCCTCATCACCGGAGCGGCCAAAGGCATTGGCTATGAAACCGCGAGCCAGCTCGCCGAGGCGGGTTTTCACGTCTTCCTCGCCGCGCGGAATAGCAAGGCTGGTCGCAAAGCGGCTGAGTCGCTGCAGGGCGGGAACGCGAAGGTCACCTTTGTGGAACTCGATGTGGCCGACGCCGATAGCATTGCTCAAGCGGCGCGTGAGGTGGCGGCTCTCACCGATCGGCTCGATGTGCTGATCAACAACGCCGGCATCATCATTGATGGTGACGATTCCATTCTGGATGTGAGCGCCGCCGTGGTGAGCGCGACGCTGGCCACCAACACGCTCGGCCCGCTGGCCGTCGCGCAGGCGTTTCTCCCGCTGCTGAGGAAGAGCAAGGCCCCGCGCATCGTGAATGTTTCCAGCGGCGGCGGACAGCTCAGCGAGAGCATGGGCACCTGGTCCCCCGCCTACTGCCTTTCCAAGACCGCGCTCAACGCCGTCACCGGTCTCCTCGCCGCGGCCCTGCCCGACTTCGCCGTGAACTCCGTCTGCCCCGGTTGGGTACAGACCGATATGGGTGGGGCTGAAGCTCCCCGCAGCGTGGAGGAGGGCGCGGATGGCATTGTGTGGCTGGCGAGCGAGGCGCCACAGAAGCTAAGTGGGAAATTTTTGCGGGATCGGGAAGTGATTGATTGGTGAACTACCCAGTTCTCTCCCTATCATCGCCTCGCTGGAGAGCCATCCGCGTGCCTTTCCACTTCTTGCATCGTACCTTCTTTCAATAAAGAGAGATCGCTGGTAATTGCCACAACGATCCGCACTTGATGATCTTTGCCGAGTCGATCAGCCTTCTTTCCCTGTACAGCCCACTATGCACATCACATGGAATGAACTAACCATCGCCTTCGACCCCGAGAAATCCGAGGCCCTTCTGGCCGACTGGCGCTGGCTGGTAGGTGACGACGTGCAGATCATTCTCGTCAGCGCTCTGGGCGATTTATTTCTGGCCGACCAAGCTGGCAACATCCTCTGGCTCGATGTCGGCGTGGCTCGACTCACCCAGATAGCCGCCTCTCGCGAGGAATTTCTGCAATTCATGCAGCAACCTGCTAATGCCAATGAATGGTTCATCCCAAATTTGATCGGTGACCTTATCACAGCCGGCCAACAACTCACGGCTGGCCAATGCTACAGCTACAAAGTGCCCCCTATGCTCAGCGGCAGAATTGAACTGATCAACTTCGAGCCCGCCGACCTGCTTGTCCACTGCAGCATGTTTGGCCAGATCGGCCAAAAAATCCAACACCTCCCCGAAGGCACCAAAATCGACAACATTTCTATTTCCAAGAGCGTGTGACAAGAACTCGCGGCATCCTCATACTCCTGCTTCTCGTAGGCCTCTATATTGCAGGCCCGATAGTTGCTGGGATGTTTGGCATCGGGAATCGGATCGGCCCGGCTATCTATCCACGAGGAGTTCACGAAATCGCCTACATTCTCGCCTATGAAGGGCGCTTTCATGAGAAGCCTAGGGTGGATCTCGATACCTGGATGTACCGACGCCCCTACTACTACGGCTTTCCAAGACGCCTTAAATCACAACAAGAGCGAGATGACTACATCGCCCGCTTGGAAAAGAACAACCCTGGCAGCCGGTTTACCGCTCGTGCCAAAGAAATGAATCAAGAAGCCAATCAGCCGAAATAGCTGGCGAAATCCTCACGTGCTCCCGATTTTATTGTGAGGCAGCGCCGCCAAGAGTGGACCTCAATTCCTACGCAATCCCCACGTCCTTCACCCCACTCTTGAGAAACTCCGGCATGCTGTTGAGGCGGCCCATGACGATGAGGGAGTCGCCGGGTTCCAGTGAGAGCTTCTCCAGTTCCTTGCGCAGCACGTCGCCGACGTTGCGGCGCACGGCGATGACCATAAGGGAGCCTTCGGCTTTGCGCTGGATTTCGCCGACGTTCCAGCCCTCAAATTTGCTGCCGGGCTCGAGCGCGAACTCGTGGACCTCGAGGCCGAGGTGGTGAAAATCGGCCCCGCCGGTATTGCCGCCGAGGAAATCCATGAGCGAGGGCTTGGTGATGCTATGCGCGATGCGCAGGCCGCCGATCGCGGCCGGGAGCACTACCTCGGTGGCGCCGGCTTGTCTTAGCTTTTTCTCGGTGGTCGGCTGCTCGCCGCGCGCGATGATGCGGATGTCCTTATTGAGGTTTCGCGCGGTGAGGGTGATGAAGACATTCAGCGTATCCTGCGGCAGCACGGTGGCCAGCACATCGGCCCGGGGGATACCGGCCTTGAGCAGGGTTTCCTCCTCGGTCGCGCTGCCTTCCACCACGAGATAGTTGAGCGCCCGCGCCTGGGCGATGCGTTCCTTGTCGAGGTCGACGATCACAAAGGGGACGCCATTCGTCTCCAGCTCGGCCGCGAGAATTTGCCCGATGCGGCCGAAACCGCAGATGATCGTATGATGACTGATGCCTTCCACCCTGCGGGTTTGTTGCACATCCCCGAGGGCATTGGCAATCTCTCCTTCCGTAATTGTGCGCACCAGCTCGCCCACCACGTATACCGCCGCGGTGTAGCCGCAGATGATAAAGAGGATGGTGAAGAGCCGCGCCTGGAAGCCCACCACCGGCTCCACCTCGCCATAGCCGATGCCAAAGACGGTGATGACAACCATGTAAATGGCATCGCCCCACTCCCAGCCCAGCGCCACAAAGCCCAGCACGCCAAAGACCCAGACGCCGAGCAGAATGGCGATGCTGATGAGCAGCCGGTTTCTGAGTCGATGCGGTTTTTTTACGGCCATGGGGTGTTTGAGAGGGCGGAGAGAGCAGGAATCGTTCCAGACGGTGGGACTCTCGAAGGCCGCTCTCCGATGATCCCGAAGGGATCAAAGCCACGGTAGGCGGGGGTTGAGCTCGTTCCTCGGGCGACACCCCCGCGCTCTCCTAAAATATATGCCCCGATCCTGGAGGGATCGCAGCCAGTGGGATTAGGCCAAATATTTCTCCTCGAAGGGAATCGCCGCCTTTTGCAGGAGTGCTCTCAGTTCGTCGCGGAAAGAGATCCCTCGATGATGCTCTTCCTGCGCGGCAATGTAGCGCCGCACCGCAGCACGTGCGGAGGGGCTCACAGTTAGAGCGCAGTAACCGTCCTGCCACGAAAAGCCGGGCAACCTCAATGCTTCCTTGATCCAAGCCGAAGAGGACTTCTTGAGTTCCCTCACCATATCCGCCAAACAATGAGTGGCGCGGAGAGAAAGGAGCAAATGCACGTGATCTCCGGTGCCGCCCACGCCTTGGATTTCCCCGCCGAGGTGGTTGACCACTCCTCCGAGATATTCATGAACTCGCCCGCGATTTTCAGGGGACAGCCATGGTTCACGATTCTTCGTGCTGAATATAACGTGGAAGTGAAGACCGAGATAGGTGGACATGCCGGCTGGCACCCCTTCAGGGTGCATTCTTTTTTGGGAGATCTTAAACCGGGGGTGTCACTGCGTTCAACCCCCGGCTACCAATGCTTTGATCCCTTCGGGATCATTTGCGGAGCGCTGTGTAGAGCTAATTCACACCGCGTCCGCGGCTGGTGCGCTCCGTCCCAGCTTCGCGAAAAACTTCTGCATCACCTCTCGCCTACGTCCCGAAATACCGATCGCCCGCGTCACCCAATCCCGGCACGATGTAGCAATGGTCGTTCAGGCCGGGATCGAGGGCGGTGAGGTAGATTGGCACGTCGGGGTGCTTTTCGTGGAACAGCTTCACCCCGGGCACGCAGCCGACCAGGGCCATGAGGCGGAGCCGCTTCACGCCTTTGGATTTCAGCACGGTCGCGGCGTCGGAGGCGCTGTTGCCGGTGGCGAGCATGGGATCGACCAGGAACACGTCGGCCTCGGCCATCTTGGGCGGGGCCTTGAAATAGTAGCTTTTGGGCTCAAAGGTCACCTCGTCGCGATACATGCCCACGTGGCCCACGCGCGCCTGGGGCAGGATGTCGAGCATCGCCTCGGCCATGCCCAGGCCGGCGCGCAGGATGGGGACAATCGTCACGCTATTGGCCAGTTTCGAGCCGGTGATGGGCTGGAGCGGCGTCTCGATGGCAAGGTCTTCCACCTGGAGATCCCGGGTCGCTTCAAAGGCCAGCAGCGCAGTGAGCTCGCGCAGGGTGCGCCGAAAGAGCTCGCGGGAGGTGTCCTTGTTGCGCAGGACGGTGACCTTGGTTTTAACGAGCGGGTGATCGACGAGGGTGCATCCGGGAAGAGAAATGGCGGCCATGAACGAAGGCTTATACCCACCCGGCGCCCCGGCAGCAAGCCGCCTGAGCAGGCAGGATCTGGCTTGAAGTCGGGCCCGCCCTCTGCGAGTCTGTTCCGGTGGAAGACAGCGAGCAAAATTTGCGCCTGGAAATCGCGAAGGTCCTGGACTCGCGAAGCAGCCAGGTGAGCCGTGAGCTGGCCCGGAGGCCTTCCCGGGAGATCGACATCGTGCAGGATGGGCATTTTTACCACCTTGCCGTCGACGACCGCGGGCAGTTCACCATCACGGACGAACCGCAGCCGAAGAAGATCTTCGGCCGCATCCTGCTCGGGCTCGGGCTTTTCGCTTTCCTCGGAGCGTTCGCCTTGATCATGGTCGACTACATCAACCTCAAGCTCTCCGCGCCCGCCGCCCTGGCCCGGGTTACCACGCCGCCCGAGGTGCTGGGCTCCACCCAATCCAAGGCGACCGCACTCATGGCCCCTCTTCCCGCGACTTACCAGGAACCCGCTCCCGAGGCCATTGAGGCTCCGGCGTTTGCCTACAATCCGCCAAAGGACAATGCCCTGCCCTCCGCCGCGCCCACTCCCGGCATTCATCAAATCCCCCTCAGCCGTGGCTTTGGCGAGGTGAAGGAGGACGACGGCTCGACCAAGTTCCTGATCAAGACCGACGTCAATCAGGGACCCTAGCCTGCGCCGACTGTCGGCTGCGCGATAAATCGACTCGCACTGGGCCGCTTACTCCCAGGAATTTACATAGTGTCGCGCCAGCTTTTTCGGATCCACTGAGGCATTGATCACCTCCAGCCGGGGATCGTTCCACACGGCCACTCGCTTGCTGATCTTCGCGCTATTCGTGCCCGCCATCACCCAGTTATTTGTGCCGGTGGCAAAAGCGATGCGATAGCGCTCTCCCCAGGGATCGACAAAGTCACCATTCGTGTTCATGCCGCTCGGGCCTACGTTAGTGACGTAATTCACCTCGAGAAAGACCAGTCCTCGCGGATTCAGCCGGCTATTGCTTCCCATCAGCGTCGCGAGCAATTCGCCGCCCACCACGCCCCGCTTGGTAGCGAGAGGACGGCCGTATTCCGTCTCGTAGGCCGCCACGGCTGTCGCGATCTGAGTCACATCATTTTTGGCCTGAGCTCGGTGAGCCGCGCCGATCCCTGATGGCTGAGGGAACAGCAAAGCCAAAAAATCCCCACTAAGGCGATCAAGATAATGACTTCCAGCAAGGTTAGGCCACGGGAGGATTTCATGGGGGGATAAGGCTCATTCCTAACACGAGCAACTCTGCAAGCAAAGCACTGCGGCACGGCTTCTTTTCTCGTCTCATTTCTCGCGATAGGTCCTGGCCCAGGCAAAAATTACTAGAAAAAATTCGGCCCTGCGCCGAGGCGCCTACGCAACATTGCTCGCCGGGAAGATTTCGTCGAAGTGTTGCCCCTCAACGCATTATCATCATCACTCAATTCGCGAAGCATTTTGCCCACGCAACAGCCGCACGATTTCCTGCGCTGCCTCGCCCCTTCCCAAGTTGCGATCTCCAAAATCAGGCTTAGTTTATCTCATGATTCTCCCTCTGATCAGTTCGACTATTTTCCTTTTTCTCGGCCTCTGCTGCGTCATCGCACCTTTCATCGCAAAGGCCGATTCGGACGCGCTCCATCGCGATTTCCGATAAGCGAGCCGCCGCGACGCAGGCGCTAGTAAACCTGCCGCCGCAAATCCTGAAATGCTCCGCCGAGTTGCTCGATCACATTCTCAGCGCAGAGCGACTCCGGCGATTCCCCGCCTGAAAAAACCGCTCGCTCCGCCGCGCGCCCACACAGCCATGCGCCCAGCACGCCCGCGCGCAGGGGATCTTTCTCTTCCACTTGGGCCAGTAGCGCCGCGCAAACGCCGGTAAGCACATCGCCCATGCCGCCGCTGCCCATGCCGGGATTTCCCGTCGTGTTGTAATAGCGCAGGCCGGTCGGGGCGCCGATCAAGGTACGCGCCCCTTTCAGGAGCAACGTCACCGGATACTTTGCGACAAAATCCTCCAGCCATTCCCGGCGGGTATGGTTCTTCTGCGGCAGCAGCCGCTCCATCTCGCCGGGGTGAGGCGTTAGCAGCCGCGGGCCCGCACAATATTTGAGCAGCGAGATATCCCGCGCCACGATATTCAGCGCATCGGCATCCACCACCAGAGGCTGCTTGGCGCGCTGCACGATCGCGCTCACTTCCGACACCGCCTCCATGCCCAGCCCCGGCCCGATCGCGATCACATCCAGTTTCTCGTCCAGGATGTCGCGGTAGTTCTTCAAGACCTTCACCATCACCTCGGGGATGCATGCCGTGGCAAAGGCCATCTGCGTTTCGGGCCTCACATACAGCGTCACCAGGCCAGCACCGGCCTTCACCGCCGCAGCGCTGCAGAGCCGCGCTGCGCCCAGAAAGCCCGGCGAGCCCGCGACGATCCCGATGCGACCAAAGTTCCCCTTGTGCTGGTCAAAACTCCGCGAAGGCAGCCACTGCGCCAGCTCGGGCGCGGTGGAGACGGCGCTGAGTTGCGTCGAGGCTGGCGGGTCCAGATCCTCCAGCGGAATCAACGCCAGCCGCCCTACGAAATTTGTCGCCGCGTCCCGCACCAGCCCCTGCTTGGCCTGGCCGATCGTCGCGGTGAGATCGGCCTCCACGCAATGCGCCGCCGGCTCGCCCGTATCTCCGTGCAGCCCGCTGGGAATATCGATCGCCAGCACCCACGCGGCTTGCTCACGCCGCAGGCGATTGATCGCGGCGATCTCCCCGGCAATCGGCTCACGCGGTTCCCCCTTGGCTCCCACACCCAAAAGGCCATCGAGCACCACGAGCGGCTTGCCGCGCGAAGCCATTCCGGGAAACGCGGTTGGTTTCAGCGCCTTGAAATGCCCGGCCGGCAATTCGCTAAAATCCGCCTCCGCAAAGGCCAGCGACACCGAGGTCTCCCAGCCCCACTCGCGCAAAATCCTCAACGCCACCAGGGCGTCTCCCGCGTTGTTCCCCTTGCCGCAATAGGCCACACAATGGCCCGGCTCGGGGTGAAACTGCCGCACGATTTGCGCAAGGCCGCGCCCGGCTTCCTCCATCAAATCCCCTGCTCGGATGCCGCGGGCAAACGCCGCTTCTTCGATGCGGCGCATTTCCTCGCAACTGACCAACATTGGAATACTAGCTGAACAAATCCTTCAGCCGCTCGGTGAATGTTTTATGGAGCGGCGTGTTTTCCTCGCCGCACGAAAGGGCAAATTTTTCCAGCGCCTCGCGCTGCTCGGAATTCAGCTTGGTCGGCACTTCCACCTGCACGCGGGCCATGATGTCGCCCTTGCCGGCACTCTGCAGCCCGGGCATGCCCTGGCCGCGAATGCGGAAGACACTGCCACCCTGTGTCCCGGCCGGAATCTTCAGGCTCACCGCGCCGGTCAGAGTCGGCACGCGGACTTCTCCGCCGAGCGCTGCGATGGAAAACGGAATCGGCATTTCGCAATGCAGGTCCATCCCGTCGCGTTGGAAAATGGAATGCTCCTTCAGGTGGATCACCACGTAAAGGTCGCCGGAGGGACCGGACCGCAGGCCCGCCTCGCCGCTGCCACTGCTGCGCAAACGCGCGCCATCGTCGATTCCCGGGGGAATCTTCAATTTGATCCGCGAGGTCTTTTCGAGACGTCCGTCGCCGTGGCAGCTCTTGCAGGGCTTTTCGATTACGCGGCCCGTGCCCTGGCACTGGGGACAGGTCTGCGCGACCTGGAAAAAGCCACGCGAGGCCACGACCTGGCCCCGGCCTTTGCAGGTTGAGCAGGTGACGACTTTCGAGCCCTTCTGGGCGCCCGAACCGTCGCAGGAATCGCATTCGTCGAGCTTGCGGATCTCGATCTCCTTTTCGCAGCCGGTGGCCGCTTCTTCCAGGGAGATCTGCATATCGTAGCGCAGATCCGCGCCCCGCTGCTTGCCCGAGGTATTGCCCCCTCCGCCTCCTCCGCCAAAGAAATGCTCGAAGATGCCCCCGGCTCCGCCGGAAGCGCCAAATACCTCACGGAACAGATCGGCCGGATCGTGGAAGCCACCGCCTCCTCCGCCGCCGCCAAAGCCCCCGCCCTGCTGGAAAGCCGCATGCCCATACCGGTCGTAGGCGGCGCGCTTCTGCGGGTCCATCAGGGCCTCGTAGGCCTCGCCCAGCTCCTTGAAGCGCTCTTCCGCCGTGTGATCGCCCGGGTTCTTGTCCGGGTGATACTTGATGGCGAGCTTGCGGTAGGCTTTCTTGATGCCTTCGGCCTCGACCGTGCGCTCGACTTCGAGCACTTCGTAATAATCGCGCTTCCCGCCCGTCATTCGACCGGCGTCCCTTTGGAGACCACCACCGTGGCCGGGCGGATCAAGCGGTCCTTGAGCTTGAAGCCCTTCCGAAGCTGGCTGATCACCTTGCCCTCTTCCACCTCGGCGTGCGGCTCGTGGCCGACCGCCTCGTGCAGGTTGGGGTCAAAGGTCTGTCCCGTCGCATCCAGCGTCTCCACGCCATGGCTGCGCAGGAAGTCCTCCAATTGCTTCCGCACCATCCCGAGCCCCATCAGGATGCCCGAGGCATCCGGAGCGTTCTTGGCCGCTTCCAGGCCGAGCTCAAAATTGTCCACGATCGGGATCAGGCTCTCCAGCAGGGCCACATTGGAATACCGGATTGCGTCTTCTTTCTCCCGGGCCATGCGCTTGCGGTAGTTATCCATCTCGGCACGGGCGCGCAGCACCGCGTCCTTTTGGGTGGCAATCTCGGCCTTCAGGGCCTCCACCTCATTCACCGGGGTTTCCTCGGTTGCGGGCACTTCCTGTTCTTCGGGCTGCTCGATATCAGGCTGTGTATTCATCGTTTGCGTATGGTTATCAAAGTAATGTCGTCGTGTTGGGGATAATTTCCCACGAAACTTTTCACGTCCTCAGTCAGGCGTTTGATGATGCCCGGAGCTCCGCTCGGCGCGCTGGCTTGCACGCCCTGCACCAAACGAGGCAATCCGAACTCAAGTCCTTCATCATCAAGAGCCTCCGTGGCTCCATCTGTGTAGAGTATCAGGCAATCTCCCGACGCCAATTCGAACGTAAAGTCCGCGCAAACTCTATTGAAGACCTCCCCGCTGTCAATGCCTAGGGCCATACCTTTGGGCGAGAGCTTTTCCACCGTCTTGTCCGCGGCCCGGTACCAGAGGGGCGCATCGTGCCCCGCCCGGGCCATCGTCACCTTCGAGGTTTCCGAGTCCAAAATGAAGTACGCCATGCTGATGAACATGTCTTCCTTGATATCGGGGTAGAGTTGCTGATTCACCCGCCGCAGCACCTCCGAGGCGGAAAATTTGCCCACCGCCTCGCTGCGAATCACGCTGCGACACATCGCCATGATCAGCGAAGCCGGCACGCCTTTGCCCGAAACATCCGCGATGGCCACGCCCAGCCGATGCTCGTCGATCTGGATGTAGTCGTAGTAGTCGCCGCTCACCTGCTTGGCGGGAATATTGATGCCGCTCAATTCGTAGCCCGCCAGGGTCGGCGGCGATGAGGGCAGCAGGATGGCCTGGATCTCCCGCGCGATCTCGAGGTCATGATCGAGGCGCTTTTTCTCCGCCGCCTCGTTGTAAATCGCCTCGTTATACAGGGCAAAGGCCGACTGCTCCGCGATGGTCTTGAAGACCGTGAGATCCTTCTCCGAAAAAGGCGTGCTCATTGGTCCATTCGCCAGCCCCAGCACCCCCAGGATTTTTCGGCGATAGACCAGCGGCGCCACGATTGCGGAGTGCGCGATGAGGTTATCCACCGGCAACAACGCCGCGAGGTCTTCCTCGGAATACAACTTCGCCTGACCCGTCACCATGGCCGCGCCGATAATGCCGTCGCCGCGCTTCACCGGGCTCAAGCGCAGAAAGCTCTCCAGCGCGATGTGGTTGGTCACCGCCTGCTCCAGGATGTGCGCCGGCACATTCAGCAGCGCCGGGCACCCCTTCGTGATAAAGGTCGGCAGCACCATGGAGTCACCTTTGTCGATCAGATAGAGCGCCCCGCCGTGGGCATCCAAAATGCGCGTCGCACTCTCGACGATCAATCGGTGCAGTTCGGACGAGCGGACACCCTCCGAGAACGCCTCTCCCAGGCCGTGGAGAAAATCAAAAACCCGGTCTTCCTCGACCTGGAGCTCAGCCCGCTGCCGTTCCAGATCGCTGATGCGCCTGGTGAAGGTGTTCAGCACCACCAGCAGCGCGACAAGCGTGCCGAAAAACAGGGCAAAAAAGATGATGGCCCACATGCAGTCGCCTCGATTCCTACCCGTCCTGGGTTTTCTCGGAATCCGGAGCGTTCAGCTCTTGGCGAAGGAAATCCAGCACATCCCGAAATTTGACCTCATTGGCTGCGTCGACCTTCACCAAATCCTCGTGCGCTTCCAACACCGTCTGCTTTTGGGTGTCGGGATCCACGGGCTCGCTGGGAACCGCTTCTTTCAACTGCGGTTCCGCAGGCAGGCTGCCATCCGTTGTCGCTACAGCTTCCACTTGGAAAAGCTGGTCCAATCCCAGGCTCGATAGCAAGCCCAGGTTTCGCTCATTCACGTTGACCGCCCGCAAGGCGCCCTGCCCAATCTCGCGCAAACGCAAGGCTACACCGGCCAGCGTACCCATGAAGGTCGAGTCCATTTGCTCGCAATCCTTCAAGTCCACGACAAAATCCCGAAACCCGCGCTGGATCATCTGCTTGACGTACTCCTTTAATCCCGCGCTGTTTTGGAAAGTTCCCCGGCCTTCCACTTTAACCCAAGCGGTGCGTTCGATGCAGCCGACAAGGACAGACGATGTCTTGCTCACTATTGGCGAAAACCTACCTCAACTTGCCGATGCGTGTCAAATGTCACAGTATCGCCCCCTAGCGCCACATGTACGACTGTTTCAACGCCACGATTCGGCCGTCCACGATCAAAAGTACCCGCCAGGAGGTGACCCGGCCGTTTTCCAGGAATTCATCCCCGATCACATCGAAGGGTGACCGGTACGAGCCCTTAGCCCCCGGGTAGTACCTTTCCTGAGCCATCACGTAGTTGCCCAGATTCGCCTGGCGGTATTCCAGGCGGATCGTCACGTCGGCCTGCTCCGTCGCTCTCCAGAAGAACGTGAAGTAATTTCCGTAAGTTGCCTGAATATCGTAGGTCTCCAGAGCGCCCCAGGTCATCCGCTGGCGCTCAAACTGGATCGGCTCACTCTGGGTGTCGATCTGCTTGGCCGACGAGTTGAAGAACCGGATGGTCTTGCGAATCTGGAAATGGTCATTCAGTGCCAATGGCAGCACGTTGGCCTTTTCCAGCTTCGTGGCGGGTCCTGGCGGGGTGGCACAGGAGGAGAATGCGAGAGATAAAAGTACGAGTCCGAGGAATGCCCTCATGGCGCGGGATACAAG
>OUNM010160638.1_pt1 | contig 41005 bp, 33 predicted proteins | sample 1769961 | NCBI WGS metagenome assembly OUNM01 (sample SAMEA3914820, study PRJEB12502) | metagenome | biome: forest; material: soil | place: USA | collected 2012-03-12 | depth 0.3 m | reverse complement strand
CTTTTGCTCGCAAAGTGGCTTGACTCGACCGGTCAGACACATGCAAGCGCTCTCCGATCGCAATATCAGCAAGCTGCAAAGACTCATTCCCAGTGGGAGAAGGGCCATTACTATCTTGGCCGCCATTACAAGAAAATCCTAGAGTCGGAGAAGTCGCTCAGTCCGGACGACCAAAGCGATGAGTACCTCAGCGGTGAGATCGCGAAACTGGTCATCGAGAACTATCTTCGATCTCTCAACTTTGGGACGAAGTATCTGTCACAGACGCTCCCGCGGATCTTGACACTGTTCCTCGAGCTCGGCGCCCAAGTCGACAAAGCACCAGACGGCAAAATCTCTCCATCCCTCCAGCTCTATCAACGCAGGAAGGCCATTCTCCACGAGGTGTGTAAGACGGTCGGCAGACATATTGGTCGCTTGCCAGCATACGTCTTCTACACTTCTCTGCCGCAGTTGGTGGCAAGAATAGCACACCCGAACCAAGAGGTGTTCAAGGCGCTGAGGGAAATGATCGTCAAAGTGGTCGAGGCCCATCCCCGCCAAGCCATCTGGAATCTCTTCCCATTCATGGCAAGCAGACATGCGGGCGAGCGGCGAAACCGAGGACTCCAGATCTTGCAGGCTGCCCAATCGATCAGCAAGAAAGTAGACGGTTCATCTTACGATCTGAAACAGTTACTCAGGATGGGAGAGAAGCTGGCCGAGCAATTACTGATGGCCTGCAATAATGGGGACTTTCAGAGCAACAGGACGACCACGGCAAGCATCACGAAGGATCTCCGCTTCAACCACAAATGCACGCCTTGTCCGCTGGTGGTGCCGATCGAGGCCTGCCTAACAGCGACGTTGCCGACTCTGACGGACAACGTCCGGAAACACAAGGCATTTTCCCGAGACGTAATTACCATCGACTGTTTCCTCGACCAGGTGCTGGTCCTGGGTTCGCTGGCCAAACCGCGCAAGCTGACGGCTCGCGGATCAGACGGCAAATTCTACGGGCTCCTGATCAAGCCCAAGGACGACCTGCGCACCGACCAGCGGCTGATGGAATTCAACAGCCTCATCAACCGCTCCCTCAAGCGGGACGCCGAGTCCAGCCGGCGGCAGCTCTACATCCGCACCTACGCCGTCACGCCGCTCAACGAGGAGTGCGGCATCATCGAGTGGGTCGATGGCCTCAAGACGCTGCGCGACATCTTGCTCGGCATCTACAAGACCCGCAACATCCATCCCAATTACGCCGATATCCAGCAGAAGATGAAGCAGGCGATGCTGTCGAACGCCAACACGCGCATCTTCACCGAGGACGTGCTCGGGCAGTTCCCGCCGGTGCTGCCAGACTGGTTCATCGCGCAGTTCCCCAACCCGTCGGCCTGGTTTGCCGCGCGGCTCAAGTATACGCGCTCCTGCGCCGTCATGTCCATGGTGGGCACGATCCTGGGGCTGGGCGACCGACACGGCGAGAACGTGCTGCTCGAGGAGGGCAACGGCGGCATCTTCCATGTCGACTTCAATTGCCTGTTCGACAAGGGCCTGACGTTTGCGCAGCCGGAGCGGGTCCCCTTCCGGCTGACGCACAACATGGAGGCGGCGATGGGCATCTACCGGTACGAGGGGCCGTTCCGGCACTGCAGCGAGCTGACGCTGCGGATCCTGCGGCAGCAGGAGGAGACGCTGATGACGATCCTGGAGGCGTTCATCTACGACCCCACGCTGGACCTGCAGAAGACCAAGCGGAAGAACACCGAGGCGGTCAAGCTGAACCCGACGAGCGTGGTCGAGAGCATCCGGCGCAAAGTCAGGGGCCTGCTGCCCGAGGAGAGCATCCCGCTCGGGGTGGAGGGGCAGGTCGAGGAGCTGATCAAGCAGGCGGTCAATCCGAAGAACTTGGCGGCCATGTATATTGGGTGGTGTCCTTTCTTGTAAATTTTTGCTGGTAGGAGAGGCGTTGTGTGGATGCAAGATACCTGACTAGTTTGTGTATTTTGTAAATGAAAGCTGGCTCGTGGAGATGTCTATCTAGCCAAACATCAATCATGTCGTTAAATGATGTGCTTCGTTTCTGATACTCTGGTTTGGCTGAAATGGGAAGTGGGCGTGGTCTTGTAAGTAAAATACACGGGGAAAAAAGGGGCAAACTTTCCGCAGCAAGCAACCCTGCTGTGACTCTGTGTGCATGGTTGCTGGGCAATCGATCCCCGCCAATTCGAGCGACCCTCAAAAGTTGGTTTTCCGGCTTCTTGCATCACCTCACACCTTCCCGTTCTTGTGGAATCTTCTGCTGCTGCCTAAGGTCTCAATTGAATCATCTGGAAGACAAATTCTGTGCAGCAGAGTTTCGATTTCAATCCAAGTCAACTTGCGCCGTACAAAGAACACAGTCGCGTCGCCTGTGCGCATCACTTGTTGATTCAACCAACAAGGCGCCATCCTGACTTGACCATCAAAGTGCCCATCCTGTTATATATATTTCCCATCCCCCAACTACCTGGAGTCGCATTCAACACCACAAATCTCCTCAGAAGGATTTTCCGGCAAGATGTCAGACTATCGCATCGGTAAGATCATTTTTTCTCATCGTATTCCATCTGTCAATCCCATCTTCATCCGCCGAGAGGCCACCATTCCAAGGCTGTTTGGAGCTTGGCACTTGTTCATGTTGATCGACGTCCCTCTCGCATTGCCATCTGAGCGTCAACCGCCATCATCGCGAAACCAAAACGCGGCATAGTTATCGGTAGCATCACAACGTAGCTGACAGTCGACCAGAGATCTCCCCCAACAAGCGGGCCGGCTGCAAAGTCACGGCCTGCAAAGACGAAAACATCAAGATCCAGAAGGGAGAGATTCGCTTGGGTACCTGGGTTGTCATCCAAGAGCATGGCGGCTGGCAATGGAGACACTGGGGATGCGTCTCTGGTGAGCAGATTGAGAACATGCAGAACAACATCGGCAAGGACAAGAATGGTGAGTACAATTGGGATGCGCTTGATGGGTGGGAGGAACTAGAGTAAGTTTATCTCGTGATTTATTTTTGGTTGAGGTGGTACATTGCAATACTGACGGCGGGAAGGGACCATCCTGAAGTTCGGGAGAAGATCAAGCGAGTTTTCGCACAGGGACATATCGACCCTGAGGATTTCAACGGCGTGAGTACCCCATTACCTGCGTTTGCCCACTTTGATGCGCTGCTGACCTTTGGCGGCCAGGATCCTGAGTGGAACGTCCCCGGGAAGAGGGGCATTCGTCCGCGTAAGAAGAAGGTTGTAGAGCCGGAGCCAGAGACCGAAGCCGAGGACGCCCAGGAGAAGGCTGTGCCCGAGCCCACGCCTGAAAAGCCCAAGAAGGCCACCGCTAAGCGCAGCCGCGCCAAGAAGGCTGAAGACGACGACGAAGAAGCCGATGACCCGGAGCCTCCTGCAAAGAAAGCCAAGCGCGCCCCTGCGAAGAAGGCCAAGGGCAAGCGTGGTGCCAAAGAGGAGGACAGCGACGAAGAGTTTGAGCCCCAGTCCAAACTCAAGCCCGAGCCAGAGGAGGAGAGGCCGAAAAAGGCCGCCAAGGGCAAGCGTGGTGCCAAGGCAGCGGCTGCCGTCAAGAAGGAGGAGAGCGATCAAGAGCCGGAGCCCGAGTCGGAGGTGGAGAAGCCCAAGAGAGTGGCCAACGGCAAGCGTGGAGCCAAGAAAACGGCTGTGGTTAAGGAGGAGGAGAGCGATCAAGAGCCGGAGCCCGAGTCGGAGGTGGAGAAGCCCAAGAGAGTGACCAAGGGCAAGCGTGGAGCCAAGAAAACGGCTGCGGTTAAGGAGGAGGAGAGCAACCAAGAGACCGATCCCGAGTCCCAGGTTAAGCCGGAGCCTGAGTTAGAGAAGCCCAAGAAAGCGACCAAGGGCAAGCGTGGCGCCAAAACAGCAGCTGTCGGCAAGGAGGAGAAAACCGACCAAGGGCTTGAGCATCTGTCCGAAGTCCAGCCGGAGCCGGAGCCGGAGCCGGAGAAGCCTAAGAAGGTAACCAAGGGCAAGCGTGGAGCCAAGGCAGTGGCTTCCGTCAAGGAGGAAGAAACCGATCAAGGGATTGATCACATATCCGAGATCCAGCCCAAGCCAGAGCCGGACCAGCCCAAGAAAGCGGCCCGTGGCAAGCGTGGCTCCAAGGTTGCCGCGACTTCTGTCAAGGAGGAGAGCGAGGGTGAGCAAGCACCGGCGCCTAAGCCCAAGAAGGCGTCTGCACGGGCCAAGAAGGTGAAGAAGGAGCCTTCGCCGGAGACTGAGTCGGGCTTCGACTCTCAGATGATCTCAGAGCCTGAGTTTGATGAGACTGCGTCGGAGGCGTCGGAGGAAGAGGAGCCCGCGCCAAAGGCTAAGAAAGGCCGCAAGGCCGCGGTGAAGAAGTCCGCTCCGGCCCCGAAGAAGCGGGGAAGAAAGGCGTAAGTACAGTACCTACGCCAGGAGTCTGGAGTGGATGGCGGCTGACCAGATGCAGGGCTACTTGAGCAGGGCAACTCAAAACTTGTACAAGTGTTATGGCAAGTTTTTCTCGATGGTCGCTCAATCACCGCTCTGTATCACAGAATCTATTTGCTTGGTTTGAACTCTTTCTCATGGCTTACTGTTGGGACCATTTGGCGTGGGCAGGTGCCGGTCCGTCCTTCCTGTATCCCCGGCAAGGGAGTTTGCTGGCGGCCGGTGTTGAGAACGGCGCAGGTGCGAGAGTGTAACATAATTCGGCGCAGAACCGAGCCCATCGAAGGGATTAATGATCTGGACACCCGAGTCCCCGGCTGCTGGCCTGTGTGACGTGACAATACCTTGTCTTGTGCTTTGCAACTCGGCCTTCACGGTTGTGGCCGGCATGGCCCGGCCGGATGGGGCCGATTGACAGAGCAGCACCGACTTGAAACGAAACCTCAGCGGTTTTCCCATCCAACCCTCGCCTCGCTAATCTAGAAACCCATATGGGAGGCATGGACGGTAACAGGTGCGTGGCACGGGTCGCATTGGCGGAGATGGTGGGCCGAGCCGGCGTGGTGCCGCTCCTTCGCCGCATCCATCGAGATGGAAGGTTGTTTTGAACGCCACCAACGGGGAGGGTCTTGTGAGGCACAGGTTGTCGCCGTTGTGAGTTTGCATGGCGTGTTTCTGAGAGCAAGAAGCCCAGCTTCCTTTGGCTTCTGGGCTCGTCTCGAAGCAGGGTCCGATGTCCTGTGTTCTGGTCTCGGGGAAACGGACGAATAAGAGGACGGGCCGGAAACCCTCCATGCATGATGACGGTCGGCATTTTGGTGTGGTTTTTACGCAGGGCCCGGGAGGATGCGCTTTCTGCTGTTTGATTGGACAAGGCAGGTCGCTTGATGGGGGTCTGCTCTTGGTGGGTGGGTAGCATGCCGGCTTGTCCTACATGCAGCCTTGCGTCACTGCCTGGAGGGAGTCTTCTTCCAAGCAAGTGTTTGACCCGATTTTTGGGGTGTGGATGCTTTGGGCTGTGTGATCTGCGGCGGTGGCTCGAAAGACACACGAGATGCTGCCGGCTGCCTCTTGGTGATGTCCTCTGGCTTGACCGAGCGCATTCTGCCTCTTGGTGTCCTCTCTTTCACCGAGAATGTCTGTCTGTCCTCCAGATTCCAAACTTGACCGAAAATCAGTAGCAGTAAGCCAGGCGGACAGACGTGTGTCTGGGTTGGCCAGTGGTCCTCCTCCGCCTTCCATGGACCCACTCGACCACCACTGGACCGCTGCCCAAGACACCGTCTAGACCTGCTGAGGCGGCCCCGTGTGCGTTTCGACGGCTGGTGACACACCACAGTCAAGCTTGCAGCAGTCGTTGCTGTTTTGCTGTGCCACCCATTTCGCAGAGGCTTCGGGAACGAGGGATCTGCTGCGTAGCGCTGGGGATTTGCTCCGGCTGGAGAAAGATGAGAGAGGCTGGAGATTGCCAGGTGTTGCGCTGTAACATGCACCTTTCCCTGGGGCAAGGAGTGCTCTGTCCGTTCCAGTGAATCCAGTCGTCCCAAGCGCTGACGATCGGCTGTGGGCGCCTAGGCAGGGACAAGGCAGGCGCCGGGCTAGGGCGCAGGGAATGGCCTGCAGAGCCCGAAGCCGCTGCTGCGGGATGACGATGTTGGTTTCGAGCCCAAAATTAAAATGCTGCACCATTGGCCAGCGACACCAGCGAGCTCCGCCAGGCCGACGACCCTGAAACCTCGCCAGGCCAACCCAGTCCGTCCCGTCTCCGGGTGTCTTCCATCTTGTCTCTGTCTCTCTGTGATCCGTTGCCTTGCTTTTAATATCGGCCGGGCTGGCCAACAGCGCGCCCATCCTACGGCGGCCCCGGTTTGCAGTTTTCTTTCTCCTTTTCTTAATACCGTCCGGGACTCTTCGACAGGACAAACGGCATACAGAGTATTAATCCGCTGATCGTGTGAGAGAGCGAGTGACATCAGCAAGAGGCTGCCCGCTCTGGTCTGCCAAGGTCCCCTGCAAGTCCTGACTGTCCTGGTCACATTGGCTGCTGCCCCGCCTTGGCTCCCGCCCACGAGCTCCCTCCAACCCCCCGACCCCCCCCGACCGGCCAACGACACAGCCCCTCCCAGGACAGGCTGAGCTTGCATCTTATCCTGCCTTGCACCAGCAGCCGCCGACGTTTTTTTCCCAAGCCCGACGAATATTCTACGTCCTCAAACCTGGCGTCCTCCCTGTTGCTGGCGGTTATCTAGCTCCCCTTCTCGTCCGGCAACAACCCCGCCATCTGCCCTCCACCACTCCGAGCATCTCACAGCACCACACCAAACCAACCCCGCTTGATCGTCAGCGAGCCACAAACACACCCACAGCCCGCACAAACAAAACAGGGCTCGCGCCAACCAAATAGCAGCCATGTCAAGAAGCCGCGTCGAGTTCGACGAGCGCGAGTATGTCAGAGAGGCTCCTCGCCGTGCTCCCGTCCGGGAGTTTGACGAGGTCGACGTTCGCTTCCGCGAGCGCACCAACGACCGCCAGCCCGCCTGGATGCGGGATGACAACAGCCGCGCCGGCTCGGGGCAGATGGTGCTCCGCCAAAGAGAGGTCGAGACCGTCGAGCGGCAACGTGCGAGGTCGCCCAGCCCAGCCCGTGTGATGCGTCTGGTCGAGCGGACCCGGAGCGTCAGCCCAGGGCCGAGGAGGGTCGATGAAGACGTGCACTTCCGCCGCGTCGTCAGAGAATCCAGCCGTGGCCCGGCCGAGAGGATCCGTTTTGTTCCGGCACGGACACGCTCGCCCTCTCCGGAGGTGCGGGAGCGCATCCGGATCGTCGAGAGCGAGCAGCGCGCCCCGAGCCCGGCTCCTCCGCCGCGGCCCCCGACACCAAAGGTCATCAAAGGACCGACAATCGAGAGAGAAGTGATCACCCACTACCGGGATGTTGACCACGGCAAGTGTTACACTGCACCCGAGTCCCTCTGTGCCTACCCGGCTAACACCTTCCAGGCATTGTGCAAGCTCGCGCGCCGTCTCCCCCGCCCGCCCGTCGCACTCACCGCGACACCGAAATCGACATCATCACATCGCGGAACCAGACAGAGGTCGACATCCACAGGCGCGCCCAGTCCCGCAGCCGCGCCCGCTCCGTCTCCCGCGAGCGGCCGTCGCGCCGCCCTGTCGAGTCCTGGGAGGAAGACGAGGTCTCCGTCCACGCAGACCGCAGGCACCTGCATGTAGACATTGAGCGCAAGCGAAGCATCTCCAGGGGGCGGCGGGCCCACTCGGCCGCGCCGCCGAGAACCGACTACGACGACGAGGCGTACGAGATCACGAGCAAGATCGATGCGCGCGGCAAGATGGGCGAGGCGTGGCACGGCGTCACCAAGGACTGGGCCATCATCGACGTGCCGCCGGGCACGGAGCGCGTGCGCATGGACGGCGCCGGCGGCGCCGGGGCCGAGGTGACGTGGTCCAAGTACAGCGGCGTGCGCCGCGCGAAGTTCATCCCAGAGCGCGAGGAGAAGTCGTCGGTGGTGTCGTCGACGAGCGTCTCGGAGCTGCGCGCCCCCGCCGAGCGCGAGCGCCGCCTCAGCGTGCAGATCATCGACAAGGACCGCAGCGCCAGCCGCGAGCGCAACGTCGAGATCGAGAAGGTGACGGACCGCCGCATCTCCATCCGCGGCTCCACCCCGCCCCCGCGCCGCACCGAGACCTGGACCGAGATCACAAAGGACCTGGTCTGCCGCGAGGCCATCCAGGAACTCAACTACGAGTTTGAAGAAACCGAGTTCTTCTACTACATTGTCGAGTACCTCGCCTACGTAAGCCCCCCCATTACCTCCCCCCCTCCTCCATTTAAACTAACCAAAAAAAAAACAGGAGGACGTCCTCCGCCTAGTCCAGCTCTCGGACCGCATCCGCGCGGCGCGCAAGGACCGCGCGCGCGAGATCGCCTACGAGCGCGACTGGCGTGACGACTGGGAGCGCGAGACGTCGCGCTCCCACTCCCACCACCACCACCACCACCGCCACCGCTACTCGGTCGACCACCAGCACGACGACGAGCGCGTCGTCGAGCGCGAGGTCTACTACGAGAGTCGGCATCCGGGCAGGGGGTATCGTCATTGATCTTGACGAGGTGGGGGGTTGGGGGTGGGTGGTGATGATGATGCATGATGTGATGATTTATGCTTGGGGGAGCGGGTTGATGATGTTAGACTGGGTTTTTTTGGGGGTGGGTGATGATGATGGGATGGGGAGGGGGAGGTTGAGAATGAGGAGAGGGGTGGGATCTGATTGATGACTTTGGTTTTCTTTTTGGTTGTTTGTTTTCTTTTCTGTTTTGCATTTTGCGTTGCGTGTTGCTTTTAGTGAGCTCATGGCATGGAATGGGGGTTTGTCCTTTTCTTCTGGTTCATGTTCTCTCTCTATCTGACGACTATGATGATGACACACATATAAAAGAAAAGAAGATGTTTTGGATTGAGTTGGACTTGGTGTGTTGTTGCTGTGTACATGGGGATGTACAAAGGGGTTGGTTGGTGATGGGTGAGTGTGTTTTGGTTCTTGTTTGTTCGCTTGGGTACTGCTTAATACTTTTAGACTGCGAGGCACATACCTTTCTCTTACTTGAGCGAAACGTAGTTGAGACAGGCACGTTAAGTTATGATGGTTATCATTAGACTTGAATATCTTGCTGTCTGTTTGTGGTATTGTGATATCTTCCAAGATATGGTCGAAATCGTTACCCGCACTATAAAACACAGCCCTTACTCTCTCGGCCCACTTCCCAACACCCGCTTGACAACAGTGCTCATAGCCTCCATTGACCCAGGCCACACCCACTCCTGGTGAGCCTTCTTCCCCGCCCCCTCGCCACCGTCCCTATCCACAAAGTTGCCCTCCATACTCAGCTGCAGCGCGCCGGTGCCCGGATCCGGGCTTAGACCAAAGTGCACGCCGTACTCCCCGCCCGTGTCGATGTCGACGATGGCGTTGCGACCCGCGCCCATGGCCCACACGGGCTGCGCGGCGGCCGTCGCCTGTCCGTCGCCGTCCCCAGCGGGCACCGGGGCGGGGGATTTGACGCCTGCCGCTAGCTCAAAGTATGCCGCCGTCAGGGCGCAGAGGACCGCGCGGTAGAGGTACTTGAGCAGCGCCTCGAGATCGGTGTAGTCCTCGCGGCTGGGCGGAGAGAGGCCCGCGAGCGGGTTTGCTGAGGACAGCGGCGGGCGGGGGATGGAGCGGAGGAGGGAGACGGAGAAGACGACGCGCGAGAAGGGGGTGGGTTTGACGAGGATGCGCAGGCGCGAGGCTGGCGTGATGGCCAGGTCGAATTGGACCGGTGGGGGCTTGACGAGGAAGGAGGCGAGGGCGGTCGAGGCCGGGGCGGTTCCGATCGGTGGGTTGAGGGCTGGCTCTTTCATGGACACGGACGAGGCGAGGCCGGCGGCGCGGAGGACGGAGATGAGCGCGGACAGCGACTGTGCGCACTGCTGGACGGACTGGTCGTAGGTGTAATACGAGACGAGGGGCCCGAGGAGGGAGTATGGAGGAGCGGGGCCTTTGGCCGCGGTCGGCTCCGACCGCTTAAGCTCGTTGACCCTATGGGCGTGGCTGAGGAGAAGGCCGAGCATGAGACATAGCTCATTTGCCACGGCGTCTTGAGCACCTGGGTGCTCTGCCTCGGTCGCCTTTTCTTCCCCGAGGGTGACAAGTTGAAGCGAGATGAGCCTTCCAGAGTCCAGGGCGTATGCGACGGTCGAGTCCTCGATGCGGATGGAGCGATCGAGCTTGTTTCGGGCTTCCCTGTAAATCTCATGCCACAGTTCTTGAGCAAAGACGGTGTCCCGCGCTTCTTTGACTCGATCCTCGAGCGGAGCGTCAGGAGGCAGAGGTCGTGGCAGCGACGACCTGCCGACAACAAGGCCGTTCTCTGATATCTTGACCTGGAGGCGTTTCGAACCGCCACCCATCCTTCCGTGCTCCAGCCGAACGGAGCCGTCTTTGGTTCTCCTCAAGGGGCCAATCCCGCTGTCCTTGAGCTCGGGCCCGGTGTTGGAGAATCCGAACTTGACTCCCAGGTTGTGGGGTTCGTGAGGCAGACGGAAAGCCTGCCAGCCGGCCTCGCTGACGCCCAGAACCTCGGACCAATACTTTGTTTCGGAGCCGATCTCGCGCTGCAGTCTCTTGGAGGCGGCCAGGGCGGTGTCTGCGGCCTTGTTCAGGTCCATCAGACGTTTCCCGATGGCCACCATCTTGTTGTCGGGCATCCTGCTCTGCGACACGGTCGTCGGAGCGTCGAGCATTGTCGCGCCGAGGGTGCCGATGCTGACCTTGCTCCTCAGATCCATGCTCAGGGTAGTCACAGCCTGAGCAGGATTCTCCTTGGAGATGAGCAGCGAGATGAAGTCGAGGGCGAGTGAAGCGGTGTGAAAGGTCTGGTGTATCGCGAGGAGGAAGTCATCGCGGGCGGCGACAACATCTTTCGGTTCATCAACATCGCTGGCAGCGTCGTCGGCGTCGGCATCGGCCGTCATGTCGACATCGTGGTCGTCGGCGCCATTCTCCCCATTCTCTCCATCTTGGCCGGCGGCGATCTGGCGCTGCAGCTCGGCCGAGTCGAGGCTTCGGAACCCGCCTGGTTTGGCATTGACTCGCTGGACGAATTCGGTGATGGATTGAGGCCCGCGCTTCTGCGTAGAGCGCGGTTGGAGGGAGAATGGTCGGTCGTTCATGGTGTGCGTGCCTGGTGTCGGTCAACGATTCGATTGATGGGGTTCGGTTCGGGAGCGAAGTCAATTCCACTTTGGCGGCACCCTTGCCCCACCAGAGCTTCAAAAAAGGGCCGGGTAGCCCCACTCTTGACGCGCCATGACAAGCAGTTTGGGCCGGGATCGCGCAGGGTGGGGGCAGCTGCTGTTGGGGGTCACCGCCCTTCACGACCAGACGACTCAGGTCGCATCAACTAAGCTGCTCTCCCCTCAACAGCTCCAACAGAGCAAAGAGGTAGAGAGCAAGATACCTACATCAATGGCAGCAATTGTATGCTTCCAGGTTGTTAGAATGAGCATGTGTCACAATTGGCTCTGGTAAAGTTTAACACAGGTAAGCAGTCAGTATTCCAGCTGCTTGGAGGCGAGCAATTCCAGAGACTGTTGAGCCTCAACCGCCCACTCTCTTCCCGCCTGTCAAGTGTCAAATGGCTGGCCCTCCGACCAGGTCGAGGCGAGCCGAAGCTGTCTTCCCTGCTCTCAACCCCACCAATGCATCCGGTTACCTAAGGCCCTATGTCATTGCGGCAGGACTGGGTCCGTAAACCCCTCAGCGGCATCGTGAACTCCACCGTGCACATGCAGCTCACCTAGGTCTTGTCGAAATTCCCTGGGCCACACCAGCGAATGGAGCGCCTGGATCGGGGCCATGGGCGAATCCACGGGTGAAGATGCCACGATCCCACGCTCCCACGCTCGGTGTGAAAAAGATTGGGGCGACCTGCTGAAGCCGCTTGAGGATCAGACAATCACAATCTCCAAGCGGTCTCGGACTGTGCCCCGCGCTGTCGATAAGATAAGAGCTTCTGCCCAGAAAGAAATCCCCGAGGACGAGGGTGACGAGGGTGGTGTTGCTTTTCCCTGACCTCGTCCCATGTTGAATTATTACCTGGGCCTACCTCGTACTCTGAGACCGGATCACCCTCCAATTCCTGAAATAACCCTCCGGTCCGACTCGCAGTTCCACTTGGGGAGAAAAAAAGAGGAAAGAGCAGAAACCACAGCTCATTCTCTCTTCCTCCACCTTCCCCCAGCTGCACGCCCTCGGATTTTTTATCCCAGGCGACCCCGGCCAGAGCATGCCCTTCCCCAACATCACCTTCCCGCACCGGCCGTTCTCAACCGTGATCGCATCTCCATTCCGGGCCCTCCTCGCCTTTGTCCTCTTCTCAATCCCCCTCGCCGTCCTCTTCCGCACTCCCCGGAAATTCATCACCAATCAACCGGCTTCTGCTGCACAAACCCCCCGCGCGCCGAGCAAGATGGCGCCCAAAAAGAAGATCGCCATCATGACGTCGGGCGGTGACTCGCCCGGCATGAACGGCGTCGTGCGCGCCTGTGTGCGGATGGCAATCCACCTGGGCTGCGACGCTTACTGCATCTATGAGGGCTACGAGGGTCTGGTCCGCGGCGGCGACCTGATCCGCAAGATGGAATGGCATGATGTGCGCGGCTGGCTGTCCGAGGGTGGCACCCTCATCGGCACCGCCCGCTGCATGGCATTCTTCGAACGCGCCGGCCGCCTGGCAGCCGCAAGAAACCTCATCGCCCACGGCATCGATGCCGTCATCATCTGCGGCGGAGACGGCTCGCTTACCGGCGCCGACCGCTTCCGCGCTGAATGGCCGTCCCTCATCGAGGAGCTCGAGGCCAACGGCGAGTACTCGGCCCTCCAGCTCGAGCCCTACAGACACCTTAACATCGTCGGTCTGGTCGGGTCCATCGACAACGATCTTTCCGGGACCGACGCCACCATCGGCTGCTACTCGGCGCTCGCCAGAATCTGCTATGCCGTCGACCTCATCGAGGCCACTGCCTCGTCGCACTCCCGCGCCTTCGTCGTCGAGGTCATGGGAAGGCACTGCGGGTGGCTGGCGCTAATGGCCGGTGTTGCGACAGGCGCCGATTTCATCTTTATTCCAGAGAAGCCTAGGGAGGACAACTGGAGGGAGGAAATGTGTGGTATCGTCGAGCATGTGCGTGATACCCCTCCCTCTCCGTCATCGCGCGCCGGAATAGTGAAGACTGACTAGAGCGACAGCACCGGAAAATCGGAAAGCGCAAGACCATCGTCATCATCGCCGAGGGCGCCCTCGACCGCGAGGGCAACAAGATCACTCCGAGTATGGTGGCAGACCTCCTTGCCGACAAGGATGGCCTCGCTCTCGACACCCGAATCACGACCCTCGGACACGTCCAGCGTGGTGGAACCGCCGTTGCGTACGACCGCATGCTTGCAACCCTACAAGGTGTCGAGGCCGTCAAGGCTGTGCTGGAGGCTACACCGGAGACACCTACCTGCGTCATCGCTATCAACGAGAACAAGATCGTCAGGAAGCCGCTCATGGAGGCCGTGCAGGACACTAAGAAGGTCGCCCGGGCCATCGAGAGCCAGGACTTTGACCAGGCCATGGCTCTGCGCGATACCGAGTTCTCGGAACAGTACAAATCCTTCATGATGACCACCGCCGTCCAGTTGAAGGAAGAGATGTTGCTGCCAGAGAGAGAGGTAAGAGACGCCCCCACACACTGAAACTCGAGCCGGCTGGTTCGGTGCTGACAGACCGCTCAATAACAGCGCATGAAAATCGGCTTCATCAACGTCGGTGCGCCCGCTGGCGGCATGAACGCCGCGGTGCGGGCGGGCGTGGCCTACTGCCTGTCCCGCGGACACGAACCGCTCGCCATTTATAACGGATTTGCCGGCTTTGCGCGCCACCACGGCGACTCGCCTCTGGGGGCTGTTCGCGGGTTCGACTGGCTCGAGGTCGACGGCTGGGCGAGCAAAGGCGGTTCGGAGATAGGGACGAACCGCGAGCTCCCCAGCGAGTCCGGCATGGAGACCATCGCCAACCTGATCGAGCAGTACCAGTTCGACGCCCTCTTCCTCATCGGCGGCTTCGAGGCCTTCCACGCCGTCACCCAGCTCAAGAAGGCCAGGGACCAGTACCCGTCCCTCTGCATCCCCATCACGCTCCTGCCCGCTACCATCTCCAACAACGTGCCCGGCACCGAGTACTCGCTCGGCTCCGACACGTGCCTCAACGAGCTGGTCGACTACTGCGACAAGATCAAGCAGTCCGCGTCGGCCACCCGGCGGCGCGTCTTCGTCATCGAAACCCAGGGCGGCCGCTCCGGCTACGTCGCCACCCTCGGCGGCCTCGGCGTCGGCGCGTCGGCCGTCTACACGCCCGAGGAGGGCGTCAGCCTCGAGATGCTAGCCAACGACGTGCGCCACCTCAAGGAGGTGTTCACGCACGACAAGGGCCAGTCCCGCGCGGGCCGCCTCATCCTCATCAACGAGCGCGCCTCCAAGGTGTACAACGCGCGGCTGATCGCCGAGATCCTGCGCGACGAGGCGCACGGCCGGTTCGAGAGCCGCGAGGGCATCCCGGGCCACATGCAGCAGGGCGGCGTGCCGTCGCCCATGGACCGCTGCCGCGCCGTGCGCCTCGCCATCCGCTGCATCCAGCACCTCGAGGAGTTTGGCCGCAACGCGCACAACCGCATCAAGAACGACCCCATGAGCGCCACCGTCATCGGCATCAAGGGCGCCAGCGTCGTGTTTACGCCCGTCGCCAAGGTCGAGGAGGAGGAGACGGACTGGCCGAACCGCCGGCCCAAGGAGGCGTTCTGGCTCGGCATGAAGGAGATTGTGGATATCCTCGGCGGCCGGCCGGCGCACAAGTCGCCTGAGCCGGACTTGACGGGGATCAAGGCCAAGGATGCTAAGAGGGGGCTTTTTTGAGTCGGGTCTCATGAGGGAAACGAACGTCGAGAGTGAAATTTGACGCGGCTTGCTTTGGGGCTAGGCTGTGGTATGTATGGTAGTACCTACTGTGTTGTGTATGTGCGGGTTTCTGTGATGTGATGGGGTTGCGTGCTTGCATTGCTTGGGTCTTGCGCTGGACCGTTCTCACCTCACCTCACCTGCTTGGGACGTGGTACATCTGTGTGCCATGTTTGGGTTGTCGAGTTTGATGTTGTTATCTAGATGGAAGTGGGTAGAGGACGGATTGGGGCGGAGGAACATGTAGGGAGTAGTATCATTGTGTAGGACTGCAATGTCTGAGGTTTTGTTTCTGACCGTGAGTAGCTGTGTATTCTGTACAGAATACCATATTCTGTATTCTGTGTATCGTTGATTACTATTCCGTCTGCTGCACCCTGTGTCTTGTTGATTACTATTCGGGTTGTGCCAACCATCAGAGGTTTGCTTGAACAGGCATTGCTGTCTCACCCAGTGTCCGTGTTACTCTTGAAGGATCCAGACTAGGGAGGTGTCTCGTCTATGATTATCGGGGAGTACTGTGTAGTTATCTCCGTTCAGCATCCAATCGCCGTTTGTGTGCTGCCACTGTCAGAGTGAGGGTGAGGTTTCATCTCCGTGCTGTATCCGTACGCATCTTGCAATATCCACAGTTCCGGGTGGTGGTGGTGGTCTGATCTATTCAGCTGCAAGGGGTCCTAGGACGGCGGGATGCTGAAATGTCGAAGCTGAGATGCAGCTCCTTCCCGCCGCACCCTCTTTTGGGTGCTTTCGGAATGCGGTTCCTCGATCCCATGCGGGTGGGGTGGGGTGGGTGGGTGCTCAGTCAGCGCTAGTGCTTGGCGTCTGAGATGTGTCGCCGACAGGTTTGGGGGTGGCTTTCTTAGGGCTCTAACAGCTCCTTGGCGGAAATCTGGGAGGGGACTGATAGATGCCCATCCTGCAGTCAGCTGACAGGGGCCGAAAGGGCGGGCTTGGCCAGGGACGCTAGGCACAAGCGAGCGGCAGTAGCCTCGAAGGCTGCAGGTCATCCAATGGGTGGCTGTCGTCCCCTGTCTGCTCGAGGTCTCAAGTGTCCTCCTCCTTCCTCACCTGGATGTATTTTTCGTGATTGCCGTTTTGCTGATCTCAGAATGCTCATTGTACAAGTATGAACAGCGTTCCACTGCGGAGCTCCCCTCAACGGTTTCTGTCCGGAGGATTCTCAGCGCTAGCGTTAGGTGCTCTCGTGCTCTCGTGTCCGGGGCAGCATTCAGAATCACTAATCAGGGTCTCGTCGTTGATGAGAGTCGTGGTTCGTCGAGAAACGACGCCTGAGCTGAGCTAGATCCTGGAGCCTGGAGCCTTGCAAGCAACGCGGCCACCGGAAGCCGCGTGTGTGCCTCCCGGCTGCAGCTGTCGGGAGGCGGGAGCTACCCAAACCGCTTGCAACCCTTCAACGGATACGGAGACGGCCGTCTGCGCTGCGGCCCTGCGTGTGTGCTGCACGGCGGCGCGACAGACCCGCGAAAGAGGGCGGCGGCGGTATCCCCGCGCCCCTGTCAGCACCAATTTGGCCAGGCAAATGACGAGAAAAAATGCCAAGACATCTGGACCCTGGGGTGGATGGCCAGCAGCGGAGCAATGGAGAAAAGAAGGAAACAAGCGACCCGCCCGTTCCGCAAAAGGCCGCTCACAGCAGTTATCGCCTGCGGCGCTGCGGGCCACTGAGAACTGTGCTGGCGTGGTGTGCTGTGGTGCTGTGGCTGCTTCTGCTTCCCCGTTGTGGCCTAGCCATAACGTTAATAGCTGCGGGCGTTGCTTGGGAGGAGGGGCTTTGCGACTTGGGGGGTTCGGGCACGGCACGCGAGAAGCCGGGCGTGGGTGTGAGGGTGAGCGGCGGGTGTCAGCTTGGGTAACGAGTTCTCCATACCTGGGATTGTAGCATCGCCGATGAAGGAGGAGTCTTGAAGCGGCTCCTCCCTCCTCCTTCCCGCGTGTCTGCCGGGTTCCTTTTTTCTTCTTCCCCGCGTGGTGCCCGCCCACCTCGGTCGCTCATTTTTCTCCATCAGGCACGGTACTGTGGACAGACGCTATCACCCTGCCACCGCGCCAGTGTGGACACCCAGGAGGACCAGGCCCAGCAGTGGGATTGCAGTGGGATTCAGCCCAACATCGACGACTGCAGTCTTTTCTCGGTCGTTGCTGTGACACAGCACGCTTCCCACCGGCTCGGTTTGTGGATGAACCACGCGCCCACATCCACGCCGACGCCCACGCCCACGCCCGGCCTCGCCGGCAAGACGGAAGCAGCAGGACGCAAGCGCAGGAGCAATGGTGTCGCTACTCTCAAAACTGCTCCTCGTGGGCGCCGCCGCCTCGCCGGCGCACGCGGCCATCGCGGCTTGGTGGAACGGCATCGCTCCTCAGATCATCCTGCAGAATGACACGACCAACCAGATCCGCTACAGCGCGTGCAACAGCAAGGGCTCGCCCAAGTACTCCCCCACCGACGGCAGGGTCTTCTCTCTCTCTTGGAAGCCCAAGGCTGGCACGCCACTGGCCGGAGTGGGATGGGGCGATGTCAACGGCACGACGTACGTTTCTCCGTTCCTGCCTCTAGTCTCGGGCCTCATGGACTGACCGCCGTGGCAGAACGTCCTTCTGGTACATCACCGAGGACAACAAGATCGCCAATGGCTACTACGACTGCAACATGACCACCGGTCTGTTCAAGACCAATGGCAACTGGATCGTCAGTGACGACGATTATTCCATCCACTCCAACTCAGGCCTGGCCGCCGTTGTCCTCGGCGCCACCGAAGGCTATCGCGTCTACTACCACGACAGCGACGGGGCCATCAATGAACTCAAGTACTACAACAAGGTATGGGCGTACAACGCTCTCATCTCCCACGACATCAACTCGTTGCCGGCATTGGGCTCCGCCTTCAGCGGCAGCGGCAATATCACCGTTGCGGGTCCGCGCGACGACCAGACCATTGGCGTCACGAGGCTGAATAAGGATGAGAGCTGGTACCGAAGTATGCCTCTGCCGCCCTTGCTGTCTTGCTGCTTGCCTTGCTGACCCTGCCAAACAGCCACCTTCCCACAACCACTCAAGAACAATTTCACCACGGCCGACGCCAACCGGAGTTCTATCGCCGTGAACAAGACAGCTCCTGCCAACTTCGCCCTGCCTGCCTGGGACGGGAGGACCCACAGCATGGGAGTCACCATTGACGCCAACTACACACGCTTCTTGTGGTACATCGGCAACGACAGCAGCCTTCATCAGGTCGGCAACACAAACTTTACCTGGACGGAGCGAGCCAACCAGTCCGAGACCTTCTGGCCCAAGGCCGACACACCGAACGCCGACATCGCTGCCGCTTACGTATTCAGCAGCAGCGTGGTCCGCCTTTACTACATGGTCAACGGGCAGCTCGCCGATGTCACCTTCCAGAACAACTCCTGGAAGCCCTGGACCACCGTCGCCGAAGCACCCGCAGTGCAAACCCAAGGCAACGCGACGAGCTCGACGGTCACAGACGTCCCCTCGGCCGACAGCGGCGGCCTCTCCACCGGCGCCAAGGCAGGCATCGGCGTCGGCGTCTCGCTCGGCGCCATCGCCCTCAGCGCCGTCATCGCCATCGTCATCCTCGCCAAGAAGCGGAAGCAGCAGGGCTTCGAGGCCCCGCCCTCGAACTCCGTCGGCGAGGAGGGCTCCACAACTCTCAGCCCCGACACGCCCGCGCCCTCGTACGGCTCCCCGGCCTTCGCCCCCGTCTCGGCCATCCCGTTCGAGGCCGACGACCACAAGTCCACCGCCTCCCCGGCCCATGCCTACTACGCCGACGAGCCGAAACCGGTGCACCAACTCGACAGCACGCCGAGGTCCGAGATGTACGTCCCACAGCCGCTGTACGAGCTGCCGAGCCAGACGTACTCGCACGAGTTGGTGGCCGAGCCGCCACAGCCGAGGCACTGAGTTTGATATTCATAATCGATGGGATGGGAATTGGGCGAAAACGGGAGGGCCGCGTCCCTGTTCGAGGGGGTGCATTTTGGGTTTAATTTTGGAAAAAGCTGGTTGGATACTCGAACACGAAGGGGGGGCGGGTGCTTTGTTGGCTAATTCTCGGTTTTGTTTGGATCGTCTCGAGACATCCTCATGCCATTTCTCTCGACTAATGACCTGCTTGAGTCCAGCAACTTCCTCACATCAGCATATTTTAGATACCAATTCATGATTCAGGCGATAGTGAGTTTTACATCGTCGCTCTCTAATTGCCGCAACACATGCTTCGCCGTGCCAAAGTTTTGCTCTAAACGAACTGCGAGGGAGAGGAGGATGGACATGCACAAGCCGAGACTGGACGAAGGACCAACTGAGTGTTTGAAGACGACCTTAAATCAGACCATCATTTCAAGCATAAGACACGGCCAATTATCACACCAACACTTTCAGCACCAGTCACTCACTCACACACGGTAGGAAGAACCAGCTGGCAGCGCAAGACACCGATCATTCGAGAGCAAAAGCTAAAGATGAAATTGCTCACTGATCACCAACCCTCTCAGCCAGAGGAGTATCAACAAACAAGCAAACAACAGTTCCGAATTCCCCATCCCACGTTTACCTAGCAGCAGCAACAACAGTTATGCCATATCGTCGTGTCAGCAAAAGGAAAAAATGATAAAAATGTAAATGACATCCCCCACCACCTCGTCAGCCCAGCCCAGCCCAGCCCAGACCAGCCCGGATAAGATATGCAGTGACACACTCCGAGAGAAGAATAAGAAAAAACAACAGGAAAAAAAAAATAAACACTGCAGACCAACTCCATGGTATCACACCCATTCATTCGTCAACACCCTCCCCGCTCTGTTGTGCCATACAAGGAAGGGGGCCAAAGCAAAGTCCACCGCCTCTAACCGTGACCGCGAGGTCTCCGCTCTCCGTGGGGCGCGTGACAAGGGAAGGGAAGTACAAAAAAGGGAGGTTCAGGTAGGATGGATGGTGATAGACAACGAGGGAGAAAACACAAAACAACAGGAGGGAGAATAGCTCTGTATAATAGCGCAAAGCAACCAGCCTCCTCCCCCTCAGGGGAAACAACGGCCAACCAAATCCCAGAAGAAGAAAACAAAACAACTCCCCCGGCTTACCGCCTAGCAGGGTTGACACCAAACAAGTAAGCCAGCTCGCGCTCGCTCAGCCGACCCAGGGACTTACTCTGGCCCTCGTCCAGCGCCGCCTCAACCAGCCGCCTCTTGCTCTCCTGCAGGGACAGAATCCGGTCCTCAATCGTCTCCTTGACCAAGATACGATGCACCTTGACCTCGCGCTGCTGGCCGATGCGGTGCGCGCGGTCGACAGCCTGCATCTCGGTGAAGGGGTTCCAGAAGGGGTCGCAGATGATGATGCGCGAGGCGGCGGTGAGGTTGAGGCCCGCGTTGCCGGCGCGCAGCGACACGAGCATGACCTTGTTGCGCGGGTTCTCGACAAAGTCCTGGACGGCCTCGTCGCGGTGGTTGCGCGTCATTTTGCCTGTGTAGCGGCAGAAGCGGAGGTGGAGTTTGTATTTGATTTGGCACTCGATCAGATCGAGGAGGGAGGTCCATTGCGAGAAGATGATTGTCTTTTCGTCGGTGAGTTGGATCTCCTCGAGGAGGCGGACCACTTCGGTGACCTTGGCCGAGTCCTCCCAGTTGTCGCGGAGGTAGTGCATGTACCGGCGAGATGCCTCTTTGTTCTTGTAGGCGTCGTTGCGGAGCTGCTTCAGCATGTGAGGTTTGATCTCTTCGGGTTTGGCTTTTGCCTTTCCCTCGGCCTTGCTCGCCTTGCTGCGCTTCTTGCTCTTCTTGACCCGCTTTTCCTTCTTCGGCTTTTCAGCCTCCTCGCTGGCCGTGGCCTGAGTAGCGGCCTGGCCCGCGGCGTCCAACTCAGCGTCGAGCTCGGCATCCTCGTCAACCTCTTCCTCGTCGACCTCGTCATCCGGAACGACAAAACCCGCGAGGCTCCCAACAGAGTCCGTATCAGACTCGGCGTCATCGTCCGACGTAGTGTCATCTGAGTCCTCCGAGTCGCTCATGGGCGGAAGCTCCTCGTCGGCAGCCTCCGGCCCAAGTGCTTCAGGCGCGTGCACCTTTCGGAAGGCGGTGAGAGTAATGACTTTGGAGGGCTCGACCGGCCCTCGGCACACGGGGCATTTGGCAGCCCGGTTCTCATCGCCCAGCCGAATGTTATCCTGCGCCGCATTTTCCGTGAGCGAGGTGAAGCATTCTGTGCACGTGTCATGACCGCACGGAATGACAAGGAGAGGATCTTGAACGCCATCGTAGCAGATGGGGCACTCAAAGGCTTCGATGGCCTTGATGCGCGCAACCACAGAGTTGTCCAACTCCTTGGCCAGAGCCGTCATATCGATATCCGTAGCGGAGGTGCCGACGGCGTCGAACTCTGTCAGATGAGGGTGGCAACAAGCCTGGCGAAGGCGCAGCAGAAGAACCAAAATGTTGGAATAGTTCTTGCCGACAGTCCCCGCGCGGAGGAATTTGTTGAACTGAACTTGGGATCTGGACTCCAGATCTTGGTAGAACAGCCGCTCGTCTTCGGAGAAAACGACGTGTTCTGAGGTTTCCGTCTTTGGGGGTAGTGTCAAGATGGGCTTGCCATCAATCATCGAGTTCTTCATGCGTCTCAGCATCATGGCCTTCAGGATGGCTTGGAGTTGCCGCATGGCATTGTCTCGGGTGAAGTCCGAGACATTGCTCTTGGGGCTTAGGCCTTTAAACGCCTGTGGGTTCATTAGAATCTCTTTGTGATCTTGCTCGGGGGTAGGTTGCGATGATCACTTACCCGCTGGAAGGTTGTAAAGTCGCAGTATGGCCTGATTTTGAGGAAGCGGATGAGGGGGTACAGTTCCGACACCCCGTTCATCATTGGGGTGCCTGTAAGACACCACCGGTATGTGGAGATGAGATTGTGCACGGCCTTGGAACCCTGAGTGTCCTTGTTCTTGACGTATTGAGCCTCGTCGAGAATGACGCGGTAGAACTTGCTTCGAGGATGGAGCAGCGGGCACTTTTTGGCGAGTTCCATGTCATTCTCGGGCTCGTACCTCGGCGAATCCTTCCGCTGCTCGACATGGTTGGTGAACCGTTTCCACTCGGCCGCGAGCGACCCATATGTTGTGAGCACGACATCGTACTTCTTCAACTCGGAGTAAGGCTTCTTCTTCTGGTGGAGGAGGAAGACGCTGAGCTTATGAGTGCCCTTTAGCTTCTTCTTGATCTCGAGCTCCCATTGCTTGATAAGCGAGACGGGACCGATGATCAAGTTGGTCTGCATGGTGTCAGAGACGTGCATCATGGATTGCCAGCGTGCGACGGGTAAGGCTTACCTTGAGGTTGCTCTCAGCGGACGGCCGAGAGACCATTAGAGCAAGTGTTGAGATGGTCTTGCCAAGACCCATATCATCTGCCAAAATTCCACCTTTGTTCGTTCCCTCTTCCATATCGGACATCCACTTCAGCGCAACTTGTTGGTGAACGTAAAGAGGGTATTTCATGGCTTCAGGAGTTTCGCCACGTTCCTCTTCAGGTATATCCATGTCCGGGCGGATGTTCGAAAGGAGTTGCTGGATATCTGCCTCCGTCTTTCTCGGATCGTTGACATAATCGTCAATGTAGTTGGAGAGACGTGTGTCGAGGGGGTTTCCATCACCATCGAGCATTTTGCTGTAGTCAAACTTGGTGATGCGGTTAATAGTCGCGGCAAGACTTGGGAACGCCGATGGTCCCGGTTGAGGGTGGAAGGTGCCGTTGACCATGAAGCCTGGCCGATCTGCGCTTAGGGATGGTGCGCCAAACGGCTGGTGCGCCATGGGCGATGCGGAGTACCCGTTCATAACGGGTGTGTGCAGTATATGGCCTATGGGGCCAACCGGTGGCCAAGCCGAGGAACCACCCTGGCGCGCCATCGAAGCTTGTCGGGCGAGCTCAATCGCAGGAATGTTGGGGCTGTGGCGGAAAGGCTGGCTCATACCCAGGCCGGTCTGCCCAAGAGCCGAACCATGCGGCATTCCCGGTAGTGCGGGCAGGCCGGACGGAAACGACGGGAACGGACCTGACGAGCCAAACGAAGGGAGGGACGTCATGGAGGATCGGGAAGACCGAGAAGGGGTCCCAAAGGATTTTCGCGAGTGGCCAACCCCAAATGCGTCGCTTTCATCGTCCGAGTCCTCATAGGTCGCAGGACTTCGGTATCGGTAGTCTGCCGGCTCGGGCTTGACAGTAGAAGATCCCGGGGTGCGCCCCGGGAAGGGGCTTGGTTCAGCCTTGGCCGAAGCATGAGGTCTCGTCGGCAGTCCCGGCCCAGGCTCTTGCTTGACGGAATCCGTCCGGCCTAGAGTCCACGGGGAGGCTTGAGAGGACCTGCCTAGAATCCGATCGAAGGCATTGTTAGTAGATTGTCCCCACTGGGACGACGGTGCCAAATTCGATCTGCTCGGAGACGGTGATGGGCGCCCGTCCAGCTGCCTTGCCAGTGCGGCATCTCGGTCCACTGCCGCCTTTCTGCGGCCCGCGCGTTCCTCGGCTTCTCTTTGGCGCTGGATGGCTCCACGCCACTCGTTATCATCGTCGCTGGGGCATGGTTAGTGTCTGTCATATGCAGAAATCGAGAGGGTGCCGAGGGTGTTCCAGTTTTTTTGGGAAGAGCCCAACAACTCACCCCGTCAGGTCGATGACAGCATCGTCGGACCCAAACCCTCCAAAACCCGAGCCAAACCCCGAGCCGAGACCCGAGCCAAGGCCTCTGAGAGCCGGGCTAGGGCTCGCCCGCCTCGATTTGGAGATTCCCCAGCTCGATGGATCGATACCGAGATGGGAGCTGCCGATGGAACGCTTCCTCGTCGGGATGCCGGATTGCAAGCCGAATCCGTCCCCCGGGCTCGAGCCCATCGAGGTCGAGTTGCTGGTGGGCGTTGAGGTTCGATAGTCTGATGCGGTCAGTCCCGATTGCCGTGGTGTATTCGCGAATGGTGCGGTCGTACCTCCAAACCGGTCGGCCCTATCCGCCAGGTTGTTCATGCTCGCACTCGATGACGGGCCTGGTGAGGATCGCAAGGTCAGCGACATGCAGCGAATGCGGGTGCAGGATCGGGGCAAAAATACGAACCTTTGCCCTCGGCTTGGTGGAGTTGACGTCTGAGATGTGTAATCCCGGCTTTGACGGCTGCAATCTCCTCCTTGGTGGAACTTGACTCGGGAACGTCTAGGAGTGAGGCCAACACTGCCTGTTGAATGCTCAACTCGTCCAGCAGCTGCTCGATGCGCGCCGGGGCGTTGTCGGTGGGATTGTCGGCGAAAGGCAGAGCGGTCGAGGCTGAAGCGTCGTCGTCTCTCGTGGAAGACATTGTGTGGGCCGCATGCTACACAGTGGTAGCACTCGCCGCAGGTTTGGGCCTCCAATCGAATCGCCGAAGGGTCGCTGCAGGCGGAAAAGGGGAGAGTGCGCGGCGAACAACGAGGCTCTCTGTTGGACGAGGAGGGCGTGGTTTGGGGCGAAAGCTGCAGGGCGATGCGCGGGTTGTCGGATCCTGTTCAGGAAAAGCTCCAAGGCTTTCCGCTCACAATCGGGGCGAGAAACAATGGAAGGTTCTTGCAGCCTGCCGAAGCGACTGACAGCGTGTTGAATGTGAGAATTCGGAGGTCACTTCCACGTCAGGCCGGGGCATGCACCGCCTGCTGTGCACCTTGCGGCGGCAACAAAAATAGCTGAGAGATGCAGCGGGCGCCCTCAGCTTGGATGTGCTGTGTGTGGCTGGCTACCTTTGCGAGACGACAAAAGGAGAACGTTCAGGAACTGAGTTCCATGGACTGCGCAGTGGGAAGCCCCGCCAACACGCCCGACGCTGCAGCCAACTGCGCGTGCCAATGCTGTTGACTGCCTGGTTAGCCGCACGGGGCGATTTGCGTGCCCGGTGCCCGTCGATTCAGTTGGCGGCCGACCGAGGATCCAAAACGGCAATAGATGGGAAATGGAAACGCACACGCCAGCTTTGTAGGGCGGAAACCGTCGGTCGCCTTGCGCGTTCCCGAATCTCTGGTTCAGTTGCCACTTTCGGGCCAGCTTTGGAACATTCCCCCCACTGGGCGCGTTCAGCGTCACCCTCGCGCACGGCCCAAACTCGCAATCTTCCTTGGCGCGTCGGCCCCTGGCCCGCTCCAGGCACCCGACCCCACATTTGAGTGAATGGAGGGATGGTGGAAGGTGGGGAAACATCCAATGTCACTTTTAGAAGATTGAAGAGACACAAAGTCAACAGAGAAATTACCAAGATGAATGAGAAAAGGAGAGGGAGAAAGAAAAAGAAAAAGAAACCAGGATAAGAAGAGATGGAAAACAAAGAAACCAATAAGATAACCGCCAGGCAGGCGTCTGAGAGGATTGAGGCTTCAAGCCTCCAGAGTGCCGGTGGAGATGGCGCCCCCGCGCTGTGGTTGTTTCAGGCGTTGGCAGCCTTCCATGTGCGACATACCAGGGCTTCTGCTGTCCTTCTCTCGGGCGAATACATCTTACGGGCCACGCCGGCGAGGCGTGAATGGCAGGACAGACACAGCGGGCAGCGCTGGATATGTGATTGCATCGACTGAAGACTCCGTGAGCCTTCCTTCTTGAGTGCGAAAGCTTCTTCTACTTCCTATTCACCCCTTATTAAGTCGCAGGGACGGATAATCCAATCGCTATATGTAGCACGCTGCTTCTGCCCGCTCGCAGACGGACACCACCACTGACGACAAAAGACAACCCCCAGAACGCCCAATAAGCAATTGCATGCCGGGTGCCCAACGCCATGTAACACCCGAGCCGATGAAAGCACCTCCACCAACACGCAACAAGCCACGCCCGACAGTCGTCATATGAACTGCAGGCAGCCAGGCCAAAAATGAAACCCCACTGCAAAACCGGCTAGCTGGAGGAAGCCGTCTCTTCCCCGCCCTCTGCGCTCCCCTTATCCTTCTGGCCCGTCACCTTGCCCCACCAGTTGGAAACCTTGCCGCTGAACCAGTCCCAGAAGTCCTGGACTTTCGACCCGACCTTGTCGACCGCGGAAGAATCATCATCGCCGCTGTCGCTGTCGCCGTCACTGCCTGATCCCGTGGGTTGCTGGGTGGGCTGTGGGGGCGGCACCGGCTGGTCAACGCCAACCGTGCTCGTTGGGGCGACAGGGTTGACCAAAATGGGGTTTGTCGCTGGGGTAGTCGATGCGGAGCCGCTTGTTGAGACAGGATTGACCAGAATCGGATTTGTCGTTGGCTCTGCCTTGGGCGAGGTTGTTGTTGCATGGGTCTCCACAGGATCAGCGGGCGGCTCGAGGCCGTTCGTGGCTGAGCCATCATCATGCAATCCTATTGGCTTCAAAGGCAGCCGAAGCGTCCCGTTATTGGGGGCAGGGGCAATTCCAACCGAGTCACACAACAGGTTGTACACTTCGATGTTTTCTGTGGGTGTGGTCAGCACAGAGGCCGGCTGCATGAAGGGGCGGTGGCACTTACGGAATGGCTCGACCTTGCTGTTGGGCTGGTGGGGGAACGCGGGGCCACGGGCAATGAAAATCGCCCTCATCAACGGATGTTCGTGGTCGTAGCCGTGAAGGCCTCTGGGATGGTAGACGCTGCCCTTGGCCTGCGCCTCCTTCACGTTCATCTCGTCCATCTTGACGAGCGCCCAGCCGGTCTTGGGCACGATCCACAGAGGAGCGATGCGCTCGTTGTTCGAGAAGTGATATCGTTCGGGCATGTCCACATCCCGGAGGTAGACTTCGAGATTTGGATTCCCCTTGGTCTTCTGAATCACCTCGTCGTAGATCTCCTGGAGGCTATCCGGGTTCTTGGGCCTCAGCCCGATCAAGGGCCAGCCATCCGTATGTTCGATTTTGCCCAGGTCCACAACGTCTTCAAGCTGGACGAGCCGTGAGACGTCCGTCGTTGCCATGCCGTGGTCAGAAACGACGATAATGTTGACAATGTCTGTCAAATTCCGCGCTTCCAGTCCCTTGAACATGCTGTCCAGCATCTTGTCCACCTTTTGCATGGTGAACTGGATCTCGGTGCTGTTCGGACCATACTTATGCCCGTCCGAATCAATGTTAGGCACGTAGGCCGCGATCACCTGCGGGCGGTCCTCATCGGGCATATCCAGGAAGCTGAGAATCCTGTCAACCTTCTTAGGGAGCAGCTCTTTCCCGTTGTACTTGTCCATATACGTGGGCTCGACGCTGAGAATGTGTGCTTCGCTCCCCGGCCACATGTGAATGGCCGTCTTGAGCCCCTGCTTTTGCGCCGTAACCCAGAACGGTTCGCCGTTCCACCACTTCGGATCCATGCTGTGTGAAGGTTGAGTGTAATAGAACTCTTCCTGAAGCGTGGGATCCCAGAAACTGTTGCCCACGACGCCGTGGGCCTCGGGGTAAAGGCCTGTCGCGAGCGTGTAGTGATTCGGAAAGGTGACGCTAGGAAAAGAGGGCAGCATGTAGAGGGGCGACACGCCTTCCTTGACCAAAGCGCTGAGCCTCGGCGTCAGGCCCCGGTTGAGAAAGTCGGCCCGGAAGCCGTCCAAGCTGATGATGATGGTGGTGGGCGCGAAGATGGCGGTGCCGTTGCTGACCAGATTCTGGCTGCGGTGTGAACTCTTCCGCTCTAGCGAGAGCTTCCAGGCGACCAGAACGAGAATTGCAAATGCCACAGCAATAATGGCGTAGAGCAGCGACCAGCGACGGCAGTTGCGTTTCCGTTTGGTCTTGGTGTCGGTAATGTGCAGCAGGTGTTTTCGATCGACTTCGTCGCTGTCTTCGCGATCGCTGCTGTCGCCGGTCGAGCTGCCGTCCTTCATGCCTCCCTCTTCCATCTCGTACATTAGCTCGCCATCTTCGCCGTGCTGAGCGTCCGCCAGCAGCCGGTGCCGCTTCCTTGTTCTCCTCTGCCGCCGTGCCCTCCTCTTCTCCAGCCCAAGATCTTCCACCGACTCAGCCGGTTGCGCCGACGGACTCCTCGACCTTGATAGCGACGCATCGCTCAGCCGCCGGGTCAACAACCTCAGCGGATTCGGTATCGGCAGGTTGGACCCCCTGCGCTGCGTATCCTGCCGCCTGCGGCTCTGGGTCACCAACTGATCCAGCTCTTCCTCCTCCATCAGGACGAGCCTGTCGTGCGCGCGCAGCTCGCGGCTGTTCCTCGCGCGCAGTTGTCGCTCGTCATCGTCGCTATCGGTGTCCTGGTCGCTGCGGATGGACATGGCATCGGCATCATACTCCGAGGGCGAGAGCAGCGAGGGGTCGCGGGCGCCCAAGGCGGCTGTGTTCAGCGGTTGGAGAGGCATGTTGGGCGGTCGGCAGCGTTCCCATCAGCAACGGTAATCAAAACCTCTTCAGGGCTGCCGGGAGTCAGTCAACCATGGCCGGGGGCCGCGCGAGCAGTCGGTGGCTGGAGGGATGATTTTTTGGACGTTGGGAAGTTGAGAATCGAAGATAACATCCATGCTGACATGGGATCAGCCGGATCTCTAATTGGCGCGCGTTCTCGGCTGCTTCCAGACTCCTGCAGGGATGGCCGTTAGATCCACAGGGGGCGACCAATCAGGTTCTGGCCGATGCTCTCCTCTCACAGTTGCCAACAGGATCCTCTGGTCATACATCAGGAACAGCTGAGATGCGAATCAACATGTTGTCTGGGAGCCAGTAGAGATGGGAAAAGTAGTTTCTCTCTCCATTTTTCAGCGGTTTGGAGCCGAAATCTGCACAAGAAGAGCTGGGCGAGGATTGAATCGAAGTGCATGGCCATGAAAGGCTCAGCTGCTGATGGCTGCTCATGGGAAACTGTTATAGCTAGAGAATGGCAAAAATGAAGCGAGTAAACCACTTAAGAATTCGCTTTTCCGCCTCGACCAGACAGAAAACCACCTTTTGCCCAGGCTGGCCCGTTTCTATGCCCCCCAGGGGTTACAGATTGCATTGACACTTTGCAGCGCTCTGGGGAAGCGGAGTGGTGGAGTTGAGCAGCGAGAAATTGTGGGCCAGGAGAAGCGGAACGCGCCACAGAGCCAAGACGGACTTGGCCACATGTGGCTGGGGCTGCAGGGAAATCGGAATCGGCACCAACCGTTCCGCAAATTTTGGTCGAGCCCTGCCAATTACCACGACGCGCACAAAAATTGGTCTTGATACCGGAGCACGGCAGCGACACGGATACTTTGACGGCCTAGGAACAGCACCCAGAGGTATGCCGAGCATTTCCCATCTACCCTCTTGCAATCCCAGACGACGAACTACCATTCCCGCCATTTGCGCATCACCGCGATTTTCACTTCGCCGCCACCTCGCTGGATCCCAGCCCGCTAACACGACCGATCACATAGAACGTCGACCAAAATGGCTTCAATCGATATCGGAGCCACGAGCTGGCGTCGCGTTGAGGTTGGCCGCGTCCTCAAGCTCGAGAACGGCGACCTGGCGACCATCGTCGAGATCGTTGACCACAAGCGCGTACGTGGAAACCGACTCCTGCCGAGACCACCGAGGGAATCGGGCTGTGTGTGAATGGGAAGACACTAAAACGCTGGAATCCAGGCTCTCGTCGACGGCCCCAACGCCGAGCGCAGCATCGCCCAGCTCTCCCGGTCGCTGCTCACCCCTATCGTTATCGAGAAGCTCCCCCGCGGCGCGCGCTCCGGTACCGTCCAGAAGGCCTGGGAGGCCGCCGGTGTCGAGCAGAAGTGGACCGAGAGCAACTGGGCGAAGAAGCAGCTGCAGCAGGAGCGCCGCCAGTCGCTCACCGACTTCGACCGCTTCAAGGTCCTGCGGTTGAAGAAGCAGAGGCGTTTCGAGGAGCGCAAGGCTCTGGCCAAGATCAAGGCCGCGGCATAAGGCCGGTTTGCTGCTTTAGAGGGGGAGCGTTTGGTTCGGCATGGCTTTTCTCGGGGGGAAGATGGTATTCTGGAACGGTCTGCATGCATGAACATCAGCATTCGGGTTGCTGGGTTTCTCTTTGCGTCGCTTTCGGAAGGCCTGTATGTCACATCATCACGGTGACCGGCGTCATATGGAAAATGCGAAATTGAGCCAAAAACCAATCAAGACCAACGGGGCTGTTGCCCATGCCACAATCACGGCGCCAGAGCGCGCAGGTGGGAGTGAGAGCTATCAGAATACAAACTCTGGGAGAGGCCGTGACGGGCAACGTTGTCTCTGGTCAATCTCTCTGCCCTGCTTGATCGCACCCGCAGTGAAACAGTGAAACACCCCAGTAAATAAGGGCGAATACACATGACAAACATCGACCAGATGACATGATCGCAGCCCGGGAATCCACACTGGTCACTGCCAGAGCAAGAAGCGCAGTCCGCGCTACAAGGCGGAAGTCTGTATGATTGCCAAATCGGGACTAGCGCGGCCGAACCTCAGCGGTGCCGACAAGCCCTACCTGAAAATTGGACCCGAACATTTCTTTCCCACCACGACGCTGCCAGCTCCTTCTAACCCCCGCATCTCCAGTTTTAGCGGCATTTCCGACATCAATGTGAGTCTCGCGCGGGCGTTACAGGTGGCATGTCTTTTCCGGGGCCCGAATGGCACGGACAGCCCGATTTTTGCGGCGTCGGCCAGGGCTGCGGGCAATTGCGTTGTGTGCGGAGCGCGGGGAGCTGACCAGAGTCCGTGATTGCTAGCTCTCCAAAAATGGCTGACCCCCGCGTTGAGGAGCTCCCGGACGAGGAGACCACCAAGGCCACCGTCGAGGAGATCGACGACTCCTCCAGCGATGAGTCCGACGCCGAGGCCGAGGCTGGCCTCCCCGCCGGCTCGCAGGCCGTGATCCACTCGCGCAACGAGAAGAAGGCCCGCAAGGCCATCGAGAAGCTGCACCTCACCCGCGTGCCGGGCATCACCCGCGTGACTCTCCGCCGCCCCAAGAACGTGAGTGCGAAAGGACAGCAGGGGAGGGAGGATTTGGTGGTGCGGTCCGGCGCCGAGGCTGTGCGGGGCACTCCCCGGGCGGACTCGGCGGGGTTGGGATATGGGACACCGGACGGAACAGGACGGCTAACGGAAGGATAGATCCTGTTTGTGATCAACAACCCGGAGGTTTACAAGTCGCCCAACAGCAACACCTACATGTAAGTCTCGCCCCAGGGAGATGCCGTCGAATTGGGCTGGGTGCTGACAGACCACACAGCGTCTTCGGCGAGGCCAAGATCGAGGACCTCAACGCCAGCGCCCAGGCCGCCGCCGCCCAGCAGCTCGCCAACCAGACCGCTGAGCACGACCACGCCGGCCACGACCACGCCGGCCACAAGCACGAGCACGCCAAGGAGGAGGAGGAGGAGGAGGAGGATGACGAGGAGGTGGACGCTGACGGCATCGAGGACAAGGACATTGAGCTCGTCATGACGCAGGCCAACGTCTCCCGGAAGAAGGCCATCAAGGCGCTGAAAGAAAACGACAACGACATAGTCAACTCAATCATGGCATTGAGTGTCTAGTCGGCGCCGGGTTGTTAATGGGGTTTCTGAGCACATCTCTCATGCGAACACGAAGCTGTGCCAGGTTGCGGCGTCCATCTCCGTTGCTTAGCTGTAGCTACGCGGCAGCCATATCTTTGAGCTGCCGAATTTGACACGAAAATTGTTCCATGATGCTGTCTGGACTCCGATGTGGACGCGTTTGTTGCTGTTGTTGCTGTCAGCTTGGAATGAAACTGCACCTATTCGTTGTGCCAAAACTTCTTGGAGAATTCCAAACATGCACTTCTAGTTTGATTGTCAACCTGTAATTTCACAGACCAAACGAGACTCCCGCTCATGTTATTCTTGGGTCTGGTCTTGGTTGTCCGTCTTGGAGCTGGGCCCAACCTTGCCGCCGGTTCATTCCGCAACATCACGTGACGGGAGCTCGCGCCGGCAGAGGTTGCTTGCATTCGGCAAACTCGAAGCAACGACAGCGACCGAACTCCCCACTCCCTGACCACCTCAGAACCACCGCAAAAATGGCCGCAGTAAGTCCCCATCGTCAATTGGAGCTTTTCTTGGGTCGGGAATTGGTTTGGACCGTGTCGGGGCAATCGGGGGCGGGATCCGGCGGCTGCAGGGACTCGCGACGTGCGAAACTGAGGGAACTGAGCTAATTTCGACGTCTCCCGTTCCGAAAAATACAGCGAAGCGCAGCTCTCAAGGTCGACTGGGCCAAGATCACCACGTCCCTCGGCCTGCGCGGCCAGACGGTGGTCGGCCTCCAGGCCTTCAAGAAGCGCAACGACGACGTCCGCCGCAAGGTGCAGCTCCTCGCCGAGCAGCCGACCGCCGTCGACTTCTCCCAGTACCGCGCCGTGCTCAAGAACCAGGCCATCGTCGACGAGATCGAGAAGCGCTTCAACGCCTTCCAGCCCGCCACCTACGACCTCCCCCGCCAGCTCAAGGCCATCGAGGTCTTCGAGGTCGAGGCCATCAAGAACGCCGAGGCCACCAAGGACAAGGTCGACCTGGAGCTCAAGGACCTCGAGAAGACGCTCACCAACATCGAGACGGCCCGCCCCTTCGAGGACCTCACCGTCGACGAGGTCGCCGCCGCCGAGCCGAGCATCGACGAGAAGACCGCCAAGCTCGTCTCCAAGGGCCGCTGGTCCGTGCCGGGGTACAAGGTGCGTTGTTGTTGCGCTCTCGATATGCGCTTCGGGCGCCGCCGCCGCCGCCGCTGCCAGCATGCTGACCCCGTTTGCAGGAGAGATTCGGCGACCTCTCCATTCTTTAAGCTACCGCTCGCTGCCCGATTCCCCTTTTTCGTTGTGTACTCTAGCATTGTAGATAGCCTGCGCGCCGAGGAGGGCCCTTGGCCAGGAGGGGAATTTCACATTTTGTTGAATCAACCAGCCTGTCCCGGTTCTGTTGTTTTCTCTTCTTCTCTTCCTGCACCGCCAACTGGAGCCATCGGCCACGGCGCTAAGCCCCATCCCCCGCTTCGTCAACGACAACTCCGTCCCTCCGCCTCTAGCGCCCCTTGGGGTTTTGTGACATGAGACTGCTCATCTGCCTGCCACTGCATCAAATGCTATCAAGGGCCGCGCGTCATCGGGGTGTTGGTTCTTTCTGAGGTGGCCATAAGAGTGACCTGTTCCTCTCGTGTCTGTCATGGTTTGCTCGGGGCGTGGTCGATCTTGCAGGCTGCACGAATCATACTGTTTGCACGTCGAACTTTGGGGGGAATTAGTGGCCAGGTTAGATCTGGCGGGGGCGAAGGTGCGGTTTTGTGCTGGTGCCTGGTGTGGGACATCATGGCGGGGCGACGGCGAAGACAGGCAGATATCTATCAGCGGTGCTTCCTCAGCCGGGTGGGGAATGGGCCAGTGGACGGGCCGGTAAATCGATGAAGTCAGTTGCATCTTTTGAACGGAAGGAAGAAAACGGGGAGTGATGTTCTTCTTCTCGTGTTGGGGTGTTGAAAGGGTGGCTGGCTTGCTCGGGGAGATAGATGTCTTGGATGATGTTGTGAAGGAGGCAAAAGAGCCTGCGACAGCACCTTCACGGGTTGGAAGGGTGACGGGGGTTGAAGCTCGTGCGTGACTGAACACATCTCAAGTAATGCTCCGTACTTGATGTTTCGCCCATGCGTAGGGGGCTTTTGGGTGGTTGCGGCCGTGGTGTTTTGCTCGGGAGCAGGCGTTGGGTCGCGACATTGGGACGGCATGGAGTAGACACTAGGTTGGGTGGGATAGAAATGCAAAAAGCTCGCCGACTAGCCCTACTCGCCGGTCGAGTAAGGGTAGTCGGGTACGAAAACTCCCTCGCAGGCAATTTTACTGCGCTGGTGGGGAGTCGAACCCGCGACCATTTCGGTTGTTGTTCTACCCGTTGACCCCCTCCCAAAGCCGCTTGACCACTCGGGTGGTCCGTTGATTGGGAGGGGCGGTGATTGTGTGCGTGCGGGAAGTTGTATATCTACCTAGGACTGGCGGTGGTGCGGGAAGGAACACGGACAGGTTGGGATGGAAACCGGCGAGCTGAGCGCGTTGCTCTCAAGCATGTGCCGTAACCCTAGACTACACAATGCCAAATGCTTGGTGCTGGTTTCAGTTTCTTATCTCAGTAACGAGAGCCTCTCATACAAGTCGCCCATAAGATCAAGCTTGGGCTCTGGAGCTTTGCCGCATCTTTATATCACTGAGAAGCCGAATGCGGCGCGTCAGATCCAAGGGTCGGGGGGTATACGAAAGCTCCAGTTATGAGAAGTTTTACATCTTCATTTCCCCGGGCGCTGTCTCGGCTAGAATCTCAAGACACTCCTTAACGGCGGGATTGAGTGGTATGAGAGTGAAGAAACTGGCGCAGGTGAGGTTGACTGCCCTGCTTCTCAAGCTCAAACTTGACTTTAGCTTGCTCACAAACGTATTCAAGAGTATTGCGTTATTAGAGCATTGCGTTATTCGTTCCTTTTGATCTCGACGACTATCCCGGCTGTGAGGATGAACTCGAGACAAGTTTGTCAACCAACTAGCCGAGCCGCTTCTTTCGCGGCCTCACCGAGTCTTCCACGATTCCAAGAGCCAAAGCTACGGCAACAAGAAGACAAATAGAGCAATGACTTATCATCTAGATTGTTTTCTGGGTATTGCTGCGAGACGTTTATACAGGGAAAGAGTTGATGGGAGATGAAAACGGAGGGGAGGGAAAAGGGGAAGAAGGGAGAGGGAGAAGAAGTGTTTTCACTACGCCAATCACCGAGGTGACAGCACCTCATTCAACCTTTGTGCTTCTTCCCCCTGATATTTCTTTACCTTCATGACTTAAATGTTCTCAAGTTTTTCAGTTTGTTTACTTGCAGGTTGTGTCGACGCCCCTGACAGCTCAGTGCACATAAACCCTAACCCTGTATTGCAACCTGTGTTGGGATGACCCACCTCGGCAGAATGCTTGATCCCTGTTCTTGAGCCGTAAGCTTCCGAATTGTGCATCAAAAAAGTTCAACCACAAGCCTCGCAGCATCAGACCACCACCCAACTGCCCCAACGCTACCCTGACTCTTGCAGCCAACTCTCTCCCTCCCTCTCGCGGCAGCAATCTCGAGAATGGCCGTCTTTCAAAACCGCAAATACCGCGCCGCGGGCGCATCCAACGGCATCGGGGCTCGCTACCGCACCATGATGGCCAAGCGGCCATTCCTGCTCTTCGGTCTGCCCTTCATGAGCGTCATTGTGGCCGCGTCCTTTGTGCTGACGCCGGCCACGGCGATCCGGTACGAGCGGCACGACCGCAAGGTGCGCCAGATGACGCGCGAGGAGGAGTTGGGCGTGGGCAAGCAGGGGAGGAAGGTCGATATCCGGGAGGAGTACTACGTACGGTTCTTACGTTTCTTGGGGTTGCTTTTCCTGCCATACTACACTCTGATTGGTTTGCTGACGCGCTGTGGCTGCGGGACAGAGGCTGGCCGCGAAGGACATCGACAATTGGGAGCAGAAGCGGGTCAAGAGGCTCAAGGGCGAGAGCGATGGCGTTCTGTGATAGGAAGACACGGATTACGACAGCAAGAAGCGGGATTATTGCCGGCTTTGCTCCGCCGTCGGATGGGGGCTGCCCCCGTGGTGGTTTGCGGGGGACCTTATCGATCGCCATCGACGCCCAAGTTGCTCGCCCGCAAGGATCCGGCCTGGAGAGAGCCTCGATGCCGCCTTTCACTTCTCGATCGATCGAGTTCGCCCTTGCTGAATACGGTCCAGAACCAAGGACCCGCTTGCCGTCCTCGATCTCGACCATCGTCGACACACGCCGGGCAGTGCACGTAAATTCGAGAGTCCTCGGTCATGGCGATGGGCATTGGCGGGGTGTCACGAATCAAAAGGGCCGGGACCTCGGGAATTTTGCCTTTTATTGCTTCCAATATCGAAAGCGAGGCAAAAAGCACCGTTGCTACAGCTCCGGTTTGGGTGCAGCCGCTTGTCTGAGATCGGGAAGCCGCAGCATCTACCAAATCAACCCGGGCAGATCTGTCCGGGTACCGACTTGACAAAAACAATGCATTGGTTATTGTGGCTGTTCAGCACCCCTTCTTTCAGACCCGGGCAAAGATTCGGAGGATACGAAGACCGTGTTCCGATACGGGCATTAACTGGACGGATGGAAGGCATGAGCACAACCTCGGTCGTGCCAACGGGCCGCAACACGCCACAAAAGAAGCACATCGCCAATTCGGTATCGTGTTTGATGTTTGCTCTGGTGCTTGCAATGGACCCTCAGATCTCTCGTGTTTCAGAATCGCACAGCGGCACGTCACGAAGCTTGCCGCCGGGAAGCTCGTGAGGATCGGGATTCTGAGGGGCGTTTCATTGGGACCTGAGATTCGACCGGGCTCGGCATCCTTCACCAAGCTGTTATCAGGTGGCAACAGAGGCCGATTTATCGTGCCCCGGTTTCAAGGCATCTCTTCATGGCCGGCCCGATTCGTATATGCCTAAACACATCATGGTTGAGACGAAATGACGAATCCAGGAGCTTCCGTTGCTCCGGCTGGTCAGTGTCCTTCAAGCGATGGCTAAGGTCTCTCCCACGATAGCGCGTGGATGGCTTCAATTCGACGAGCTGCTCGAGCATATCTGTGGGGTGCCGGCAGTTCATGTCGATGCAGGGCCAGAGTACAAAGGTTGATGACGGGCGACGGGTGGACGAGGGACCCTTGGAGGCGGATGCCGAACGCCTTGTGGGAAAGTTACTCATGAGCAGCCAATCCTGCGGGTTTCCCGATTCACGTTCACCGATGCCTGCTGAAGACCGTCAAAAGCCGATCGGAAACCCTTTCCACCGTCATGTCCGGGGCATCTTCCCCGACCAAGGGCAACACGGCCGTGGCTGCCAGCGTTCTGGTCAGGGCCCTCTCGCCCGCCTGACACAGCATGCGTCCCGAGCGGCGGATGGTGGATACAGCAGACGTTGTTTCCCGTTCACGGGCTGTCTTGGTCTGACGTTACCGATGGTTCACCTTTGGCCGTGGTTCACCTGGATCGACGGCACAATAATAGAAGCTGCATGCCAAGTATCGAGCTCGCCGCCAAGCAGCGCGTTGCCGCATTCATTCGTGCGGACCAGCCGCTAGTGATCTGCAGATCGACCACGCTGCTGGTACCAGCTGTGCAGGTTTGGTGGCTGATGCCCAATCCGGCGCGTACCAATCACGGCTGCAGTGAGACATGTCACTCGAGAGGGGGCGCTTGTCGACCATGAGGGGCTCGGGGCTATGAGGTCCTAGGAGTCCGCTGCCACGCCATGGGTTTGCCACGCCGCTGTGCTGGCGGAAATGCGTCCGGATCGATAACCGGGCAGTGAAAGGCAAACACGATCCCAACTGACTTTCTACGATCGGTGGTTCTCTCCTCTGCGCCTTGCTGTGATCTACGCGGGCCGTTGAAAGAGACCCATCCGATGGAGCTCTTCTCCAGACTCCGTCCAGACTCCGCCGCAGCCAACCCTGGCGTTCGGGGGTAGACCGTGGGCCGCGGACCTGGCCCTCCGGGCTAAGGCCAGAAGGGGGCAAACTCACCAAACTGTCACTGTCTGTCAGCTCCACCAGGGCCGATGGGCACCGATGGGCACTTTGGGGTTGGGGACGTGCCCGGCTCCACAGCTTATCCGAACGCCCCCGCCGCCCCTCAGCGGCTCAGTGTCTGGGCAGCGGGGTCGATCCGTTCGAATAATCCGGGCAAAGCTTCCCTCAATGACGTCTCGCAGCCTCGGGCTCGCCTGAGAAGCCATGGAGGGCGGCCACGCTGCCCGGTTACGAGGCCATGGCAACCAGTGATCGTCTTCGCTCGGGTGCTCTTCGTGGTGGCCAGGCACTGGGAACCGGGCACGTGGTCCTCCGTGTCGGCAGCGACCTGTCGTGGTCTTGTTGGCTCGCAAGCAGAAGTTGTTGTTGCGTATTGTTTGACAACGGCTGCTTGCTTCGATGCTGAGGTGGCCTGTGTGGCCATTGTCGCACTCAACGATACCTCACAGTCTTCGATCGGAAGGCCATTTCCTTGGCCAATACCCCTCGGCAGCCCCCTGGCCGGGCCCCCTGTCGCCTCATGCAGCAGGGCTGGGGTGGTGTGCAGCTAAAGGTTTGGGGATCACACGCCCCCACCTCGCCCTCCGAACCCAGCACACAACCCAATCATCACCCGATGTCTTGTGTTTCTTCCCTATCTGTGGACCTTGCATGGCCCCTGCAAGGTACCACACCTCCCTCTCGGAGGTCGATCGGCAACCATTGCCTGGAACTGGTGCCAGGTCAGGCACCAGAACATGTCGGCATGCAGCATGCCCTTATAATATCCCGCCCCTCCTCCCACCCGACAGATGCCTCTTGGCTTTAGTTGCTTACAGAAACCCATAACCTCACCAACAAAGCCATGCCTTTATAGCCCCGGCCCAAACCAACAACGGTCGACTCCCAACTGGACTCGACAACTCTTCTCTCTTTGAGCAACCTTGAGGAACAACGGAACGCCACCCACCTTCCGTGATGTTGTGTGGCATCCACCCTCCCTCAAACCATCACCACCATCGCTTCCTCCGCAGCTTCCGGAGCCACAGGAGTCTCAGGCACGACGACAGCAGCGAGCACGAGGACGACATTAGCAGCAGCCTGGACAGGATGTACCACCACAGGCAGCGGCCGAGCAACGCCAGCTCGCTGGCCTCCTCGGTCGACTCGAGCTCCGGGGCATCGACAACCAGCAGCCGAGGCGCCAGGTCGATCGACTGGGACTCGCTCCGCATGAACCCATCCAGCCTCGCCCCGGGTGCCATCTCACCACTCCTCCAAGAGTTCGTCGAGGAGAGCATGCCACGCCAGTCCCACGAGCTGCGGCACACCCGCTCGAGCCACAGCCTCAGCAGCACCCACCAAACCCCCCAACCACAACAACAACAACAACCAACCCCCCGCACCGTCAGCACCACCAGCACAGTAATCTACGAAGGCTTCGACTTCGGCTTCACCCCCAACCCCTCCAGCACCAACACCCCGACCCCTCCCGCCGCAGGCCTCTCCACAAGCAGACTGCACCACTACTTCAGCAGCACGCACGACCACGGCCACGACGGCGACGGCGACCACCAGCAGTCCACGCCGCGGCCGCCGCGGCGCGGCCGCACCCCCTCGCTGACGCCCAGCGAGGCCAGCAGCGTGTGCAGCCTCAGCTTCTCGGACGACTCGCACGAGTCGGGGTCGCTGGACGAGTGTGCCGGGCTGGCGCCGGCGCCGGCGCCGCGGCCGAGGGCGAGGCCGCCTCGGTGTGCTGGGCGGGGTGGGGAGGATGAGGCGGATTTCTTTTTGAGGAGGGGGGGGTGGAAGAGGAGGGGGATTGTCTTTGCTGAGGGGGTGCCTGTTGCGGGGGAGGAGGAGACTTGGGAGATTTGATCGTCTTTTCTGGTCATGGTTGTCTTTGGTTTCTACTTGGGAATTTGTTTTTGGGAGCGATATGGAGCGTTGCATTGCATGGTATGGTACGGGATGGCTTGGTGGAGTTGGGTTTCTTTTACACTTGGGTTTAGGGATTGGGATCATGGGAATTTGGGAATTTGGGAACTTGGGATTTAGGAAACTGGCATCGACGGCATTGGGACTTGGACAGGATCATCATCGGGTTCCTTTGGTTTTTCGGGCATTTTTTTCGGGAGTCGGGATGGGCCGGATACACATACGATACCACGGGTCTCTAGGTCAGGGACTGTAGGAGTATTTTAGTGATGGAGCCTCACCTCATTGAGGAGCCCCCGGCAGCGCTGGCGGGACACAACAAGTTGATTGATCCTTCGGATAATTTTTTTCCTCTCGATTCTTGGTCTCCATACTTGATTGACTGTGCCTCGTATTTTTTAATTTTAAAGTTTCCCGGACTAATCCTCCGATGCTGTTTCATGTCAACCTGGTTCTTTAGAGATCACCGAAGAATGACGACGACACAAGAGGAGGTGGCCCGCCAAGGCCGTCTCGGAGGCTCGGCATCTGCCGGGGCGCTACTGTCCCCACTTCAGGCCCTGTTCTCCCCCCCGCATTTTCAAAGCATCCCTGACTGTGTCCCTTGCAGCCCTGAGTTTTTGACGTCGACGGTTTTTAGTGCGTGCAGCTCTGTCCCTGTCCGCTCATCACGTCACATCAGCAAGCCACCGAGAGAGGGCTGGTTGCAATCGACGGTCACGCGTGGCAAACGAGCGAAATTGCAATCCAGCCCGGCCTGCGCGACAACACAGGCGCACTCTTTCTCGGTCGCTTTAGCCTCGGGGCAGAGTCTGTCGTTATTGCTCGACTGCACTGCTGCAGTTCCCCCTCAGGTCCTCAGGTCCTTTCTGCGTGCCTGCTCCACTCCCACCTGCAGCTTCTCCGATGATGCCTTGAGGTGGGGGAGGGGAATGAGGCAGAGGAGCGGCAGCTGGAGGGGGGTGTGCATCGCCCTCGGCATCCAGCTTGCCGCATCGGTCGACTGGGCGACGCTATTTGAGGAGCGGTGAGCCCGATCAACCCGAGGATGGCCCTCCTCAGCCATCATGGAGTGCACACCAAGTTTCGGGTGTTTGCTGAGTCGTTGACACATCCTCTTCCGAGGGGCTCCGTACACAACAGAAATCTCTGTCCCGGACCTACCGGTGCCTGCTCGAGCTGCTCCAACCAGGAGCCGGAATGACTCGATTTCTTCATTTCCCTTTCCCGGTTTTCGCTCCCTCACCGCATCTGCGATCACCTCTGTGGCCAGCCGTCGCGGGCGTGGTGTCACCCCGCTCTGCGCCCGCTCTGCGCCCGCTCTGCGCCCGGCAACACTCGGCTTGCCGCGAGGCCGAGATGATGACGAGCACACTCAAAAGCCACCGCTGCAGCGAAGCGACGAGAGGGGCCAGCCGAGCCCGAACGAACCGAAACACTCGTGTGCTGGGATTGGGCCAGCGTGTCAAGTGACCGCCAATATTGACCCGCCCTAGGCCTGTTCCTGCCTGTTCCTGCCTGTTCCTG
>OUNM010093466.1_pt1 | contig 41035 bp, 34 predicted proteins | sample 1769961 | NCBI WGS metagenome assembly OUNM01 (sample SAMEA3914820, study PRJEB12502) | metagenome | biome: forest; material: soil | place: USA | collected 2012-03-12 | depth 0.3 m | reverse complement strand
GTCGTGTCGTCGGTCTTGAGGTCGTACGAATAGCTCAGCCCAGCCGCGGCGCCGAACCGCGTGTCCTGCGCCCCCGCCAGCAGGATCAGGTCGACGCTCGTCACTTGTCCGGCACCGAGCACGATGCCGTTGGCGCCCGAATAATCGCCCTGGATACGGAGCTGGTCGCTGCCGCCCTGGCCATCGACCGTATCGCTGGCCCCGAACCGGCCGTCCTTGCCGAAATAGAAGGTATCGTCCTGCTGCCCGCCGGTCAGGTGATCGGTCCCCAGTCCGCCATAGATGGCGAACGCGCCGTCGGTCTCGGCCGAGCCGTCGAAGGTGAGGTTCTCGCCCGCACCCAGCGCATTGGCCTGGACGGTCAGCACCTTGCCCGCGCCGACATTGCCGTCGTCCGTGGTGATATCGTAGCTGTAATGGTTCCCCGCAGTGTCGCCGAACCGCGTATCGCTGCCCGACAGTAACACCAGCATCTCGATATCGGTCATGCTGTCGGGGCCGAGGTGCAGTCCGGCATAATCGCCCTGCAGCCCGAGCTGGTCCATCGCGCCGGCGCCGCCATCGACCGCGTCCTGCGGATCGAACGCGGCGCCGAAATAGAAGCCGTCATTGCCGTCGCCGCCCGCGACACGGTCGTGCCCGCCCTGCTCGAGGCGGAACATGTCGGGCTGCCCGGTGCCGGTCATCATGTCGTCGCCGCCGCTGCCGCGCAGCTGGTCGCCGGGCTCGTCGGCGCCGTTGACCGTCACCGTGACGGTCGCCGCGCTGCCGCCGTTGAGCGCATAGGAGAAGCTGTCGGTCGCGCTGCCGTTGCTCGCACCGGTCGCCGCCGCGGTGGCGGGCGAGACCAGCCAGTCGAACTGGTGGTTGGGATCATAGCCCAGGGTGCCGTCGGCATTGAGCGTGACGATCGCGCCCGAGGCCAGCGTGACGCGGTCCCCGGCCGAGACAGGATGGCCATCGATCGCCGCGACCAGCTTCGGCCCCGCGTCGACATCGCTATCGTTGGCGACGACGTCGATCGCGCTCGCGGCATTGGCCATGACGGTGACGCCGTCGGCAACAGCGACCGGGGCGTCATCGACCGCGCTGACCTGGATCGTGATGGTGTTGGGCGTCGGGTCGAGGTCGACGCCTCCATTGGCGGTGCCGCCATCGTCCTGCACCTGGAAGGTCAGGCTGACATCGCCGTTGAAATCGTGACCGGGAACGAAGACCAGTTTGCCGGCATCGATATCGGCGGCACTGACGAACTGCCCCGCAGTCACCGCGACGCCGTCCAGCGTCAGCGAGCCCTGCCCCGGCAGCGTGGTGATCTCGACTGCGAGCAGCTGGTCGGTCTCGCCAGCGCCGGGCGAGAAGCCGAAATCGCCGGTCGCGAAGGTATAGCCATTGTCTTCCTGCGTCGCGACGCTGTTGTCGCTGCCCGACGGCGCGTCGTTCACCGCGGCGATCGCCAGCGTCAGCGTGTGCGCATTGGGATCGGTGTCGACGCCGCCATGCGCGGTGCCGCCATCGTCCAGGACCTGGAAGGTCAGGCTGTCATTGCCGGTCGCATCGGCCCCCGGCGTATAGACCAGCCGGCCGGCAATGATGTCGGCCACGCCGATGCTCTGCCCCGCCATCAGCTGGACGCCGTCCAGCGTCAGCGTGCCCGATCCCGGCAGCGACACGATCGTCACCCCGAGCATGCCGTCGCCATCGGGATCGCTGAAGCCGAAATCGGCCATGGCCAGCGTCACCGCGTGATCCTCCAGGCCCTGCACGGTCTTGTCGGTCCCGGACGGCGGCAGGTTCCATTGCACGTTGAGGTGGAGGTTGAAGTCGACATGGCCGACCCCGGCGGCGGTGTAGATCTGGGTCACCACGGCGCCGCCCTGGGCGCCGATGATGTCCACATCGCCATCGCCGTCGCGGTCGAGCAGGGCGGCATTGGCCAGGTTGCCCGGCGACCCGCTCGCCACCCAGCCGCCCGGCGTATAGCTGTACAGGCGCGCATTGCCGGGCGTGCCGATATAGAGGTCGAGCACGCCGTCGTTATTATAGTCGATCAGCACTGGCCGGGCATTGGGGATGCCGGTGATCGCCCCGAACGGATTGGCCGCGCCGATCAGCTCGGTGAAGCTGCCGTTGCTGCCCTGGACGAAGGTCCTGAGGCCGTTCGCCGCGGTGCCGACCACGATATCCATGTCGCCATCGCCATCGATGTCGCCAAAGGTCGGCGAGGCACCGGCGATGGTCATGCCGGCGAACGGATTGCCGCCGCCGATCCGCTCGACAAAGCCGTCGGCGCCGCGATTCTCGAACAGCCGCAGGGTGCCGTCGGCACTGGCGAGCAGCCGGTCCATGTCGCCGTCATGGTCGATGTCGGCGATCGCGACGCGGGCGAATTGCGTGCCCAGGACGCCGATCGTGTCGCCGACATCGCTGAAGCTGCCGCCGCCATTGTTGTGGAACACCTGGAAGCCGGTGCTCGTGCCGACGATGATGTCGGCCAGGCCGTCGCCATCGACGTCGCCGCTGCTGATCGGCTGGTTGGGGGTGTTGAGGGTGATGAACCCGCTCGACACGTCATAGCCCGGCGTGCCGCCGACCATTGCCAGCCCCAGGCCGTTGGCGTCGGTGATGGTGATGTTGAGCGCGCGGTCGGCGGTCGGCGACAGGCTGCTGTTGGTATAGGTCAGGTTCTGGATCAGCTGGTCGATCATCGCCGGGGTGGCGTTGGGCTGGAAGCGGACCGAGAACAGGCCGGCGCCCGCCGTGACCAGGCCGATCGGCACGCCATTATAGTTCAGCGTGGAACCGGCGACCGCGAAGCCGTTGCCGGTCGCCACGCCCACCACGTCCTCCGGCAGCAAGCCGTTGATGCTGAGCTGCCCGGGCGCCGCGCCCGAATTGTCGACATAATGGACATCGCCGTCGAGCAATTGCGCCGCCGGGTGGAGCGGCTTGATCGTCAGGCTGATATTGGGGCCGAGCCCGTCGAGATGCGGCCGCTCGATCTCGGGCTTGATGGTGATGCCGACATTGACGCCGTGCGGCGTGGACAGGCCGAACACGCGCGTGCCCGAGCTGGTACCGACCACCAGCTCGCTCTGGCCGTCGCCATTGAGGTCGCCGACCGCCAGCGAACGCATGTCGCCGAGCGTCGCCAGGAATTGCGCGGCCTGGAACGTGCCGCCGATGTTCGACGACCAATAGAGGTTGCCGCTGCCCTGGTCGCCGACCAGCAGGTCGAGCGTGCCATTGCCGTCCATGTCGCGAAAGGCGATCACGGCACTGCCGCCGGCGTTGAGCTGGGCGACCCCCGCGAACGGATTGGCGGCGCCGGTCAGCTCGGTGAAGCTGCCGCCGTCGTTGCGGAACACCCGCGTCGGCGCCGATCCCGCGGTCACCACCAGGTCGGTATCGCCATCGCCATCCACATCGGCCAGCACCGGGCGGATGCCGTTGCCGCCGAACGAGAAAGCGGCGAACGGATTGGCACCGCCGGTCAGCTCGGTGAAGCCATCGCCGAGATTGTGGAAGACGCGCAAGGCAGTGCCGCCGAACACGAAATCGGCCTTGCCGTCGCCATCCAGGTCGCCGACGCCGATCCCCGACCCCGTCGAGGCGGGCCCGATGCCCTTGAACGGATTGCCTTCGATCGTCGCGGGCGCGCCGAAGCTGCCATTGACGTTGATCAGCGCCTGCGAGCTCACCCCGTTATTGCCGGCGAGCGCGTCGAGATCGCCATCGCCGTCCAGGTCGCCGAGCGCGATCGGCCAGCTTTGCGTCGCGCCGGCAGTGCTGAACGGATTGTTCGTGCCGGTGAGCTCGGTCAGCGTCGCCACGCCCGGAGTCGGGCCGAGGTCGTGGCCGAAACTGTCGGTGATGTTGAAGGTCAGGTTATGGCTGGCGGTCGGCGTCGAGCTGTTGTCGGCATAGAACAGCGACTGGATCACCGCCTGGATGACCGTCGCGATCGGCGTGGCGATGTTCGAGATGTTGAAGATCACCGCGGTCAGGCTGCCATTGCCATTGAACGCGACATGGGCGACGGACTGGCCGTCATAGAGCAGCGTGCTGCCCTGGATCGCCACGGCGCCGCCCTGCTGCAGGGACAGGCTGTCCTCGGGCAACAGGCCGCCGATCGTCAGCATCGTGCCCGTCGCAAAGCCACCCGGCGGCGGCGTCACCGTCACGCTCGCATCGAGCAGGCGGCCGTAATTGGCGTCGTCCTCGTTGAGGGCGATGTGGGTGGTGAGCCCGGTCAGGCCCGGTGCGTCGCCCGCCGAATTGAAGCTGATATGGACCGGTACGCCGTGCGGGGTCGTGTCGACGAACGTGCGCACCGACTGGCCGGCAAGGACCAGGTCGGCACGGCCATCGCCGTTCACATCGCCCGCGGCGACGCTGAGCACGTTGTTCGGCGCGATGCCGGCAAAGGGATTCCGGTCGGCCGATGCCGCGACGAAGCCGCCCAGCGTATTGAGCCACACGCGGACATTGCTGCCCGAGACGGTGACCAGGTCGAGATCGCCATCGCCGTCCACATCGATCGCTGCCGGGCGCTGCTGGCCCAGCCCGTCATTGGCGGCGAACGGATTGGCCCCGCCGGCCAGTTCGGTGAAGCCGGCGGCATCGTGGCGGAACACGCGCAAATTGAACGCATTGCTGCCGATCACCAGGTCGCTGTCGCCATCGCGGTCGACATCGATGAAGGCCGGGGTGGCGATGCCGTTGACGGTGACGCCGTTGAACGGATTGGCCGCGCCGGTCACTTCGGTGAAGGTGCCGCCCGTGTTGATCGCGACGCGGATCGATCCCTGCTCGCCGATCACCAGGTCCATGTCGCCATCGCCGTCGACATCGCCGAACACCGGGCGGCTGTTGGCGGTGAAGGCGATGCCGCTGAACGGATTGCCGACCGCGGACGCCTGCGTGTACGCGCCGCCGCCCTGGTTGAGATAGACTTGCGGTCCGCCGGCGATCCGCAGCACGTCGAGATCGCCATCGCCGTCGAGATCGGCCAGCGCGATCGGCCCGGTGCCCATCGCGGCCAGCGTGTTCGCCTCGGTAAAGGTCGGCGCGGCGCCCGGCGCTATCCCGAGATCGCCCGACGGATCGGTGAAATTGATCGTCAGGTCGTGCTTGACCGGGTTCTGGCTGCCGTCCTGATAGGTCAAATTCTCGATCAGATGCTCGATCGTCGCGGCGGGCACGTTGTTGAAGAACGCCACCGTCAGCGTATTGCCGTTGCCGCCGGAGACATTGGCGATCGACTGCCCCTGGTAGAGCAGGCTGCTGCCCGCCAGCCGGAACTGGCCGGGGCCGTCGCCGGCCGAGTTGATCGAGACGAAATCGGTCGGCAGCACGCCGGTCACGGTGAGCTGGCTGCCCGCGACGCCGGTGAACGTGTGGCCGAACGTGACGTCGCCATCGATCAGGTGCGGCTGGCCCCGCGTGCTCGTGGTCAGGACCAGGGGGTCGATCCCGGTCAGCGTCGCATCGGCCTGCGCGGTGACGTTGATCGTGACCGCGACGCCATGCGGGGTCGCGTTGTGCAGGAACATCAACCCGTTGATCGACGAATTGGCGACCATGTCGACCGCGCCATCGCTGTCGAGATCGCCGAACGCCAGGTCGCCGGGCGCGGAGACCGACAGCGGGCCGAAGCCGCTTTCGAGCTTGTAGTCGCGCACCCAGCCGCTGCCGGTGTCGCGGAACACCAGCAGTCGCTGGGTCGAGGCATCCTGTACGACCAGTTCGGCATCGCCGTCATGGTCGAGATCGGCAAAGGCCGGCTGCAACCGGCCGCCCTGGGCGACGATCGCGTTGAACGGATTGGCCGCGCCGGTGACTTCGGCGAAGGAGCCGGCGGTGTTGAGGAAGGTGCGCAGCGGGCCGGTCGAGACGCCCATCACCATGTCCATGTCGCCGTCATGGTCCACATCGGCAAAGGCGACGCTGGCGTTCGCCGCGTTGACGATCCCCGCGAACGGATTGTCGCTCGACAGCAAGGCGAAGCTGCCGCCGGTGTTGCGAAAGGCGGCGATCGCGCCGCCGGTCCCGGCGACCACGACGTCCAGGTCGCCGTCATTGTCGAAATCGACCAGCCGCGGCGTCGATCCGGGAGCGGCGCTGCCGATCGAGCTGACGAAGGTGAAGCCCGCGCTATCGTGGCGCATCAGGCTGAGCTGCCCGCCCGAATAGACCACCGCATCGTCGTCGCCGTCATGGTCGTAATCGCCGAACCCGATATGCGTGCTGGCGTCGCCGCCCAGCCCGCTGGCCGGGCCGGTCGGCAGGAAGCTCGGCGTGACATCGGCGAGCCCGAGCGCCGGCTGGGTGGGGTCGGCCAGGCTGATCACCAGCGTCCGCGTCGTCCCCGGATTATCGCCGGTGGTGAAGGTCAGCGCCTCGATCAGCGCTTCGGCCGCTGCCGACGGGATGGCCGAGAAGATGTTGATGTTGAGCTGGCTGCCCTGCCCGCCCGTCATGAACCCGATCTGCGTGCCCTGGTAGAAGATCGCATTGCCCGAGACGCCGATCTGGCCGGCGCCGCTGCCGATATTGGCGACGCCGACGACATCCCCGGCAACCAGCCCCGACACGGTGATGGTGCCGCGGAACTGGCCGTTGGAACTGGTGAAGGTGACATCGCCGTCGATCCGTTCGGGGACCGCCTGCTCGGCATTTTCCGCCAGGGTCGCCGTGCGTCGAACATCCGTCAGCGTCTGCGTCACCGCGCTCTCTCCCCCGAACGAGCGTTGATCTTTCCGCAGGCGGCACCGGTCACGCGGTCCGTCCCCTGATCTATCGTCGGATATAGATCCGGAATGGACATATGTGAACGCGAGGCGGCGAACGCCCTGTGTTTGCTGGGCGTTTTTTACGCGGCCGGAACGATGCCGTATATCGCTAGAAATAGTGACAAGGGGGCGCCTATCCTCGTCACCCCACCACGTCATCCCGGCCTCGTGCCGGGATCCGCCGGGAGGCAGGCGTGGGTCAGGAGGCTCACGCTCCGGGCGATGAGGCACGGCGGATCCCGGCACAGGGCCGGGATGACGGTTGGGTCGGGCGGGTCCGTCCCTCCTAAACCGTCCACGCCCCCAGCCCGGGCTCGTCGCCGATCAGCGCCAGGCCATGCGCGATCGAGGTCAATTCCCCGCCGCTCGCGATCCGCTCCGCTCCGAACCGCCGCTCGAACAAGCCCCGGATCGCCGGGATCAGCGACGAGCCGCCGGTCAGGAACACGCGGTCGATCGCCCCGGCCGCCAGCCCGGCCTTGGCCAAGGCCATGTCCATCGCCGCCTCGATCCGCTGCAAATCCTCGCCGATCCAGCGCTCGAACTCGGCGCGGGCGACCATGGCGTGGATGTCGATCCCGCCGCCGGTGAAATCGAACCGCGCTTCCTCGGCGCTCGACAGCGCGCGCTTCACCCGGCCGACCGCGTCGTAGAGCGGAAAGCCCTGCTCATGCTCGATCAGCGCGATCATCCGCGCGATCGGCGCCGGGTCGATCGCGTCGCGCTGCAACCGCCGCAATTCGTCGAGCGTCTTGCGGTTGCGCATCAGCGCCAGCCGCGACCAGTCGGCGAAATCGGTGAAATAGCCGCCCGGTATCTCGAGTATCTTGTCGAACGAGCGGTAGCTCCCGCCCTTGCCGAGCAACGGCAGCACGAGGTGATCGACGATCCGCCGGTCGAACCGGTCGCCGGCAATCCCGATCCCGGCCGAGGCGAGCGGCTGGCAGCGTTGCGTCGCACCCGGTTCCGCCACGCGGACGACCGAGAAATCGGTGGTGCCGCCGCCGAAATCGGCGACCAGCAACGTCGCCGGCCGGTCGAGCCCGGCGGCATGGCTGAAGGCGGCGCCGAGCGGCTCGTAGACATAATGGAGCTCGACGCCCCAATGGTCGAGCATGAGGTCGTAACGCTGCCGCGCCAGCGCCGGGTCGGGCCGCGCCCCGGCATATTCGACCGGGCGGCCGACCACGACGCGCCGCGGCAGGCTGTCGAGCTGCCCCCCGGCATGTGCGACCAGTTTCTGCAGGAACAATCGCCCGAGATCCTCGAACCGGAAGGCGCGCGCGAAAATCTGCGCGCGCTCGAACAGCGGGCTGGCGGCGACGGTCTTGAACGACTGGACGAAGCGGCTGTCGAGCGGCGACTGGAGATATTCGGCGATCGCCCAGGGGCCCGCCTCATGCGCGATCCCGTTCCAGCCGCGCTCCTCTTCCCAGAAGCACAGGGCCGAACGGAACACCTCGCCGGTCGCTTCCGCGCCGGCGAACGACACCAGCCGCGATCCGCCATCGCCATCGCTCAGGGCGACGACGGTGTTGGTGGTGCCGAAATCGAGGCCCAGGGAAGTCGCGGGCGCGGGGCTGGTCACGGTGGATTCCTGTTCGCGGGGCCGGCGCCTTTACGGCGGCGAGCGGAAAAAGCCAATCCGACTCCTCTCCCTCCTCGTCACCCCGGACTTGATCCGGGGTCCCGGTTACTGGCCACGCGCGCCAAAGAAGAAGAAGCGGGACCCCGGCTCAAGGCCGGGGTGACGGAACCTCTAATCCTCCCCCGCCATGGGGAGGATTAAATCCCTACCGCCTCACCACATCCCCCGACACCGTCACCCGCTCGAGCACGCGATCGGCCGGCCAGTAATCGCCCACCGCATAATGCTGGGTCGAGCGATTGTCCCAGATGCCGATCGCATGGGGCGTCCAGCGGAAGCGCACCTGATATTCGGGCACCTTGATGCGGTCGAACAGCAGGCGCAGCAGCCGTTCGCTATCCTCGTCGCTCACGCCCAGGATGCGCGTGGTGAAGGTGTAGTTGACGTAGAGGATCTTCTCCCCCGTCTCGGGATGCGTGCGCACGACCGGGTGCGTGACCGGCGGGAAATCGCGCTTCAACTGCGCGCGCTTCTCCTCTGTGACGCGGCCGCCGAAGCTGCGCACGATGTCGTGCTCGGCGTCGAGATTCTCGATCCTTTCCTTGACCGCGATCGGCAGGCCTTCATAGGCCGCCGCGGCGTCCGACCAGATCGTGTCGCCGCCCAGCGCCGGCAGCAATCGCGCGCGCAGGATCGAGGCGATCGAGGGCCGCTCGCGAAACGTCACGTCGGTATGCCACTTGTTTACCGCCTTGAACGGGACGAGCGTCTCTTCGCTGAGCTTCACGCCCTCGACCCCGCGGATGATCAGCACGTGCGGGTGCCCCTCGACATGCGGGATCACCGGATGGCCCTCGAGCTCGCCGAACAATCGGCCGAGCCGCAAATGGCTGTCATAGCTGATGTCCTGGTCGCGGAAGAAGATCACCTTGCGCGCCAGCCACGCCTCGCGGACGATCTCCGCCTGGGCATCGCTCAGCGGCCGGTCGAGGTCGATCCCGCTGATCTCCGCCCCGATCGTCGGCGTGGAGTGCACGATGGTGATGCCGCACCCGGCGGCGCGTTCCTGAAGATCGCTGTCGACCCGTAGAGCAGTGGCCATGTCGCCTTCTCCTTGCGTTGGATGCGTCGCTTCGTACACCAACCGTCATCCCGGCCTCGTGCCGGGATCCGCCTGGCCTCACTACCCGAACCAGGACCCTCAAGTCCCCACGCCCGTCTCCCGGCGGCGTTGACGACGGGCAACAAACGCACCCGATCCTGCCATGCTCCGCGCCGCAATCGGCAAAAGACCTGCTTTGCCCGCCGCAAGCAGAGCTGTATTTCCCATCAAATCAATGGGGATTAAATAACCCCATGTCCGCTCCCTGGACACTGCGGCCCGGCCGGTCCCCAGCATGGCCGGGCCGCTTTTCTTCACGGAGGGCCTGTATGGGCGTTGCCGCGGCGCTTGCCGACACCGATTCCGCAGTCGACGCGCTGGTCGCCGAGCTCGGCGAGATCCGCACCGATGCGCGTGCGGCGCGGCGCTCGGCGGTCACCGATTTCCCCCGGCCCGACAAGCTCGCGCGCGTCGTCGCCGACCTGTCGGCGGCGCTCTATCCGCGCCGGCTCGGCGGTTTTGCCGGGGATCGCGCGGCCGAGGATGCGTTCGTCGCCGCGCGGCTCGATACCGCGCTCGGCGGCCTGCGCCACGAAGTCGATGCCGAGATCGCCTATTGGCAGGAAGAGAATGCCCAGCCGTTCGATGCCGATCACGGCGCCACCATCGTCCGCCATTTCGCCGCCACCCTGCCCGCGATCCGCCGGCTGATCGACAGCGACCTTGCCGCCGCCTTTCTCGGCGATCCCGCCGCGCGCAGCATCGACGAGATCCTGGTCAGCTATCCAGGCGCGATCGCCATCCTGCACCACCGCATCGCGCACGAACTGCACCAGCTCGGCGCCGCGATCGTCGCGCGGTTCATCTCCGAACTGGCCAATGCGCGGACCGGGATCGACATCCATCCCGGCGCCACGATCGGCCCGCGCTTCTTCATCGATCATGGCACCGGCGTGGTGATCGGCGAGACCGCGATCATCGGCGCCAATGTCCGGCTCTACCAGCATGTCACCCTGGGCGCGCGCAGCCCGTTGTGCGACGCGCCCGATTCGCCACGCGAACGCTATGCCCGCCACCCGGTCGTCGAGGACGAGGTGGTGATCTATGCCGGCGCGACCATTCTCGGCCGCGTCACGATCGGCAAGGGATCGACGATCGGCGGCAATGTCTGGCTGCTCGATGACGTCGCGCCGGGCAGCGTGGTGGTCCAGCCCGAGGCGATCGTGCTGCGCGGCGACGTGGCGGCCGAAGTGGGCGGCGCGCTGGCACGCTTCCCGAAAGGCTCGCGATGACCATCACCCGCCCCCGGATCACCTTCGGCACCCAGGTCCTGCTCGGCATGGCCGCCGGGCTCGCGATCGGTTTCGCCGCGCGCTGGCTGGGGCCGGCCGGCGCCGGGCTCGGCGAGACCGCGCATACGGTCGGCCAGGTCTTCGTCCAGCTGCTCAAGGCGCTGGTCCCGCCGCTGGTCTTCACCGCGATCGTCGCCTCGGTCGCGGCGTTGCGCACGCTGGAGAATGCCGCCGCGCTCGTCGTCCGCACCCTGGCCTGGTTCGCGCTGACCGCCCTGATCGCGGTCGGGATCGGCATCGCGCTCGGGCTGGTGCTCCAGCCCGGCCTGCACGCCGCGGTCGATGCGGCGGCGGCCAAGGCGCCGGCAACCACCGGATCCTGGCTCGATTTCCTCAAGAGCATCGTCCCGGCCAATGCCTTCGGGCTGACCGCGAGCACCAGCCTGGCCGATGGCAATGCCACCACCGCACTGTCGTTCAACGTGCTGCAGGTGATCGTCGCCGCGCTGGCGATCGGCGCCGCCAGCGTCCGCGTCGGCGAGCCCGGCGAGGCGTTCCTCGCGTTCAACGCCTCGGCCCTGGTCGTCTTCCGCCGCTTGCTGCGCTGGGTGATCGCATTGACCCCGATCGGCAGCGCGGCGCTGATCGCCGACGCCATCGTCCGCTATGGCTGGACCGCCCTGTCGTCGCTCGGCGGCTTCGCGATCGCGGTCTATCTCGGGCTGCTGCTGGTGATCGGGCTGGTCTATCCGTTGCTGCTCGCGGTCAACGGCCTCGGCCCGGCGCGCTTCTTCGCCACCGCCTGGCCGGCGATCCAGCTCGGCTTCCTGTCGCGCTCCTCGGTCGGGACGCTGCCCGTCACCGAGGAAACCACCGAGAAGCTCGGCGTGCCGCCGGCCTATGCCGCCTTCGCCGTCCCGCTCGGCGCGACCACCAAGATGGATGGCTGCGCGGCGATCTACCCGGCCCTGTCGGCGATCTTCGTCGCGCAATTCTACGGCGTGCCGCTGCAGCTGAGCGATTACGGCCTGATCGCCTTCGTCTCGGTGATCGGATCGGCGGCGACCGCCGGGCTGACCGGCGCGACGGTGATGCTGACGCTGACCCTGAGCACGCTCGGCCTGCCGCTCGAAGGCGCCGGCCTGCTGCTCGCGATCGACCCGATCCTCGACATGGGCCGCACCGCGGTCAATGTCGCCGGGCAGATGCTGGTGCCGGTGATCGTCGCCAAGCGCGCGGGGATATTGGCGGGGCGCTGGGGTGATGAGGCGGGCGTGGCGGTGGTGGCCGCCGCATGACCCGGATCCTCCCCCGCCAGGCGGAGGATTTGCTCAATACTGCCCGTACCGCCCCCTCACCGAGGCCAGCAGCGCGACCGGATCATACCCGACCCCATCCTTGAACACCGTATCGACATTCTCGATGTCGGTGATCTTCACCGACGGATCGCCGCTGACCAGCACGAGGTCGGCATCCTTGCCCACCGCGATCGACCCGATCCGACCGGCCAGCCCCAGATAGGTCGCCCCGTTCAGCGTCCCGATCCGGATCGCCTCGAGCGGCGTAAAGCCCGCCTCGACCAGCAATTCGATCGCGCGCTGGTCGCCAAAGCCGGGCAGCACTTGTCCGCCCCCGGTCGGATCGGGCCCCGCCAGCAACAGGCCCCCGGCGGCGACGAACGCGCGCTCCAGTCCCAGCTCGTTGGCCCAGAGCCGCGCGCGCCGCGCCCTGGCCTCCGGCGATGCCGTTGCGCCGCGCGTGCGCACGTAGAAATAATCGGTCCGCGCCTCGGGCGTCAGCAGGTCGAGCTGGCGCTGCGGCAGGGTCCGGTAATTGGGTGAGGCGCTCTCGAACACCGGCAGGGTCGAGGTCACCGCGACCTTCTTTGCCACCAGCAGGGCGATCAGCGCCTTCGCCGCCGGACTGTCGGGGGTCATCGCCGCCAGCGTCGGCTCGCCATCGCTGTCGGGGCAGGCATCGGGCGCCTTGCCGGGATCGAGCTGGGTGTTGACGAAGAAGCCATGCTCGAGATCGTCGATCCCGAGCTCGGCCGCTTCGGGATAGGTTACCGAGCAGAGATGCCCCGTCACCTTGAGCCCGCGGGCATGCGCCGCGTCGATCGCCGCCTTCAGCTCGGGCCGCGAGATGTTCATATAGGCCTTGAACGAGGTCGCGCCCTGGTCGGCCCAGAAATTGACCGTGCGCGCGGCGTCGGCGGCGTCCTTCAACGGATGCATCTGCAGGAACGGGCTGCCGCCGCCTTCGAGATAGGGCCCGGTCACGTCCATATGCGGGCCCGGCAAGGTCCCGGCGTCGATCGCCGCCTTCATGTTGAGGTCGGTATAGGGCTCGACCGACCCGGTCGTCCGCAGGGTCGTCACCCCGGACGCGAGATAGAGCCGCGGCGACGAGAAGGTCATTTGCGGCACCATCAGCGGCGGCTCGCTTTGCCCGCCCGCGGTGAGGTTGGGCCGCGCGATATAATATTGGTGGTCGTGCATCCCGACCAAGCCGGGGATGACGCTCCTGCCCGTGGCGTCGATCGCGCGATAGCCCGCCGGGACCGGCTCGCTCCCGCTCTTGATGCCGGCGATCCTGCCGTTCTCGATCAGCAGCATGCGGTCGTCCAGCGGCGCGGCCCCGGTGCCGTCGATGATCCGGACATGGACCAATGCGATGCGCGGCTCGGGCACCTTGACGAACGGGACCACTGCCTTGCCGGGTGCTGCCGCCGGCGGCAGGATCGCCGCGGCCATGTCGACCCTCGCGGGCGCGGCGGCGCCGAGCAGCAGGGCAGTCAGCGGGATCAGCGCACGCATCGGCGACTCCTTCGTTGCGGGACCGTAGCGGGATGCCCGTTTTGCGCCGCGCCGACAATCTGGCGTCAGACAGCGTCAGGCAGCCGGATCCCGGCACAGGGCCGGAATGACGATGGAGAGGCGCACCACAATCGTACTCCCGCGACACTTTGATACAAAGCTGACACGTTCCGGGGACATTTGGCGCCTAACGGGAATCCGCGGCGCCGAGCCCCCGGGCACGCCGTAGCCCGGCCCTATCCCCATTGGGTCGGTCTTCCCGAACTGCGGGGGCGGTCCTTTCCGGGGCCGCCCCTGTTTTTCGTTGGGCTGGGCGCACGCGGCGATCTCCTTCCCCGTCACCCCGGACGTGATCCGGGGTCTCGCTCCTTTTGTTCTGAAAGGGCAGAAGCGGGATGCCGGATCAAGTCCGGCATGACGAACTGGGGGACCCGATACGCCACGGCCCCTCCCCAATTGGGTGGGACAGCTCCCAACTCCCCGTCGCCCGCACACCAATCTTGCCCCCACCCCTGCCACCCGCCATGCTCCCCGGCGATGACCGAGGACGCCGCCCGCCGCCAGATCGACCAGGCCATCGCGGCATGGCGGGCGGCACCGCAGGACGTCGCCGTCCGCACCCGGCTCGCGCGCACCCTCTACCGCCAGGCCGACCTGCTCGGCCCCCGGCATCGCGAGGCGATCGCGGCGATGATCCGCGATCCGTTCATCGACCCCGCCCAGTTCGAGAGCGCCGGCTGGATCGCGCTTGCCGGCGATTTCCCCGCCGCGCCCGACCCGGCGTGGCTGGAATCGAACGACCTCGCCCTCGCCTTGCTCGAGGAAGCGCAAGTCTCCGACGCCCCCGCCGAGCGCCTGCTCAGCGCGATCCGCCGCCGGCTGCTGCTCGACCGCACCGCCGCCCGCTTCCCCCGCGCCGCCGCCGCCCTGCTCCGCCAGGCCGCGATCAACGGCGGCGCCTGGCCGTTCGACAAGGATGAGCGCGCCGCCTTGCCTGACGATCCCGCCTTTGCCCCGGCCTTCCTCCCGCCGCGCCCCGGCGGCGATCCGCCCGGCTATGAAGGCGTCACCGGCGCGGTCGCGGCGCAATATACCGGCTGGCCCTATCCGGTGTGGCAGCGGTCCAACGTCTCGCCCGCCTCGTTCCTGCGCGACAGGCTCGCCGCGCTCGGCCCCGGCGCGCCCGATTTGCCGCCCTGCCCCAATATCCTGGTCGCCGGCTGCGGCACCGGGCGCGAGGCGTCGATGCTGGCGCGCACCGTGCCGGAGGGCCGCGTCACCGCGATCGAGCTCAGCGAATCCTCGCTGGCGCTGGCTCGCGACCGCTGCTTCGGCCAGTCCAACCTGCGCTTCGTGTGCCACGACCTCCATGCCGTCGCCGATCTCGGCGAGCGCTACGATTACATTGCCTGTTCGGGCGTGCTCCACCATCTGCCCGATCCCGAAGCCGGCTGGCGCGCCCTGGTCGATGTCCTCCAGCCTGGCGGCGCGATGGCCGTCGCGCTCTACAGCCGCGTCGCGCGCCTGTCGGTCGCCGCCGCGCGGCTGCGGCTCGGCGAGCTGGTCGACCAGCCCATCAGCGACGATGTGATCCGCGAGGCGCGCCGCCGGCTGATTGCCGACCCGGTCCCCGGCGTCACCAATTCGCGCGATTTCTTCAGCACGCCCGGGGTCCACGACCTGCTGTTCCACGCGCACGAGGACGGGTTCGACGTGCCGCGCATCGCCCGTGCGATCGACGCGCTCGGGCTGCACTTGCTGCGCTTCCAGCTCCCCGCGGAGGACGTGCCCCGCTACCACGCGATGGCGCCGCACGATCCCCTGCAGCGCGATATCGCCGCCTGGCAGGCCTATGAGATGCGCCATCCCGACACCTTTGCCGGCATGTACAAGTTCACGCTCGCCAAGCCGCACTGACGGTTGCTCCCATCGCGCGCGTTCCCTAAGTGTTCACGCGTGACCGACCCTGCCAGCCTTCCCGACGATCCGCCCTATCTGCGCGGCCTCAACCCGCCGCAGCGCGAGGCGGTGCTGACCACCGACGGCCCGGTGCTGGTGCTGGCCGGCGCCGGCACCGGCAAGACCGCGGCGCTGACCGCGCGGCTCGCGCACCTGTTGTGGACGCGCAAGGCCTATCCGTCGGAGATCCTCTCGGTCACTTTCACCAACAAGGCGGCGCGCGAGATGCGCGAGCGCGTCCGCAAGATCGTCGGCGACGCGGTCGAGGGGATGCCGTGGCTCGGCACCTTCCATGCGATCGGCGCCAAGATGCTGCGCCGCCATGCCGAGCTGGTCGGCTTGCAGAGCAATTTCACCATCCTCGACACCGACGACCAGATGCGGCTGCTCAAGCAGCTCATCCAGGCCAATGATCTCGACGAGAAACGCTGGCCCGCGCGGCAATTGGGCGGGCTGATCGACGAATGGAAGAACAAGGGGCTCACCCCCAGGGACGTCGATGCCGGCGAGGCCGAACGCTATGCCAATGGCCGCGGCGCCCAGCTCTATGCGCAGTACCAGGAGCGGCTGAAGGCACTCAACGCCTGCGACTTCGGCGACCTCCTGCTCCATGTCCTGACCATCCTCCGGACCGACCGCGAGGTGCTGCAGCTCTACCAGCAGCGCTTCCGCTACGTGATGGTCGACGAGTATCAGGACACCAACAGCGTCCAGTATCTCTGGCTCCGCCTGATCGCCCAGGAACGCAAGAACATCTGCTGCGTCGGCGACGACGACCAGTCGATCTATTCGTGGCGCGGCGCGCAGGTCGAGAACATCCTGAAGTTCGAGAAGGACTTCCCCGGCGCGAAAGTGATCCGGCTCGAGCAGAATTACCGCTCGACCCCGCACATCCTCGCCGCCGCCTCGGGCGTGATCGCCAACAATTCGGGCCGGCTCGGCAAGACGCTGTGGACCGAGGAAGCGCAGGGCGAGAAGGTCAAGGTGCTCGGCGTCTGGGACGGCCCCGAGGAAGCCCGCCGCGTCGGCGACGAGATCGAGGCGGCGCAACAGATCCGCGGCGCCAGCCTCGACGACATCGCCATCCTGGTCCGCGCCCAGCACCAGACCCGCGAGTTCGAGGACCGCTTCATCGCGATCGGCATGCCCTATCGCATCGTCGGCGGCTTCCGCTTCTACGAGCGCCAGGAAATCCGCGACGCCCTGGCCTATCTCCGCGTCGTCGCCCAGCCCGCCGACGACCTCGCCTTCGAGCGCATCGTCAACACCCCCAAGCGCGGGCTCGGCGACAAGGCGCTGGCCAAGGTCCACCAGCTCGCCCGCGCCGAGGGCGTGCCGCTGACCACCGCCGCCGCGCGCATCCTCGACACCGACGAGCTCACTCCCCAGGCCCGCCGCGCGCTGGGCACGCTGGTCGGCGACATCGCGCGCTGGCGGGGCATGCTCGCTGCCGCCCCGCTCAGCGGCGACGGCGAGCAACTGGCCGAGCTGACCGGCGGCGGCGCCGTCCCCCATGCCGACCTCGCCCGGCTGATCCTCGACGAATCCGGCTACACCGCGATGTGGCAGGCCGAGAAATCGGCCGAAGCCGCCGGCCGCCTCGAAAACCTCTCCGAACTCGTCCGCGCGATGGAGGAATATGAGACGCTCGGCGCGTTCCTCGAACATGTCAGCCTGGTGATGGACAATGAGGCGCAGGCGAGCGAGGCCAAGGTCACGATCATGACCATCCACGCCGCCAAGGGCCTGGAATATGACACCGTGTTCCTGGTCGGCTGGGAGGAAGGCCTGTTCCCCTCGCAGCGCGCGCTCGACGAAGGCGGCATGGCGAGCCTCGAGGAGGAACGCCGCCTCGCCTATGTCGCGATCACCCGCGCCCGCCGCCGCGCAATCATCATCCACGCCGCCAACCGCCGCATCTACGGCCAATGGACCTCGAGCATCCCCAGCCGCTTCGTCGCCGAATTGCCCGACGCCCATATCGACAGCGAAAGCAGCATGTCGGGCGGCGAAAGCCTGTGGCGCGCCAATTGGAGCGAGCGCTCGGACCCGTTCGCGGATGTGGCGCGAGGCACGGGCCGCGGCCCGGGGTGGCAGCGCGCGGCGGGGGTCGACTTCTCGAAACCGGGAGGCGGCTTCACCAGCCGCACCTTCACTCGGGAGCCTGCGCGCGTGGTCGAGGCGCGGGCGAGCGCGGTGAGTTTGGGGAACAAGGGCCGGTCCGATCTGAACGTAGGGATGCGGGTGTTCCACCAGAAGTTCGGCTACGGCCTGATTGCCGAGATCGAGGGGAACAAGCTCGAGATTGATTTCGAGCAGGCGGGGCGGAAGCGGGTGATGGATAGTTTTGTGACGGTGGGTTAGTCATTGGGAATGCATGGTCTCGACATCCTCGTCCGCTCGCTGAACTCAGCGGCTATCACGGACAAGCACGGTAACGAATGGCAGTATCATTCGAGAAGCGACCGCCATTCGAAGATCGCTTGCTGGGCTATTCTGTTCGATCTACTCGCCAACACGCCGTTGCTGCGGAAGCACGTCTCCGAAGGGGTCATCGGATTTGGCATCAACCATGAGCTTCGAGACTTCGTGCATGACCGCAAGAAGGATCTCGATCTCGTGCTTTGCACGCCGAATGGCCCACCAAAGGGTGCTACCTTCGCCGATCTGACGAGCCATTACGGCATCATACTGACGGCCGGGGAAGAGAAGGTACTCGCCTCTCTTCCCATTCTGAAGCGTATGCCGGTGGGATCCGTGGTCATGGCTCTCGAAGCCAAAGCCTGCATGACAGCGCATCAGCGAGCCCTTCCTAGGCTGTATGACGAGCTCAATTCCTCACATCAGACCGTGCACGGCTCCAGTGATCAAGCGATCGCTGTGGGCTTCGCGATGGTCAATGCAGCGATAAATTACCTGAGCCCCGATCTGAACAAGGCTCACCGAAAATCGCACCCAGAGTGGAGCAAGCACAATCAACCTCGGGACGCGATGCTGGCGATCGAAAAGGTGAGGCAGCTTCCCCGTCGCGCCAAGCCCGGCGAACAAGGCTATGACGCATTTTCAATCGCTGTGATCGAGATGCAGAACGACGGGAGTCCGGCACGATTGATCGCCGACGCGCCAAGCCCCACGTCGAATGACATCTATCACTACAACACGATGATCGTTCGCCTATCGGCGATGTACGCGACGAGATTCAAGGATTTGTCCTAGCCGCTTGGTTATGTCCGATCGCTGGCACTCCCATATCAGGCCCACCGTATATCCCGCCTCCCGTAAGCGCTTGACGGCGCGGGCGTCTCTGGATCGATTCGCCGCGAACTTTTCCTCCCAGAAATCGCGGTTGGATTTTGGCGTCGTCGCCCTGGCGCAGCCTGTATGATGATGCCAGAAGCATCCATTGACGAACACCGCCCACTTTCGAGATTTGTTCGCAAAGTCGGGGCGCCCCGGAAGACCTTTCACGTTTTTCCGATAGTGAGCGCCACTATCCCGGAGCACTCTTCCGACCGCCAATTCAATCGAAGTTCCCGCCTTCTTCAGCGCCTTCATTCTTCTAGAAATTTCAGGGCTGCTGGGCTTTGCTTTCTTCATTCCGCGGCGACGGCGAAGAACGTCTCGGAGTCCATAGACATGAGGTGATCGCGCAAACGTTGTTGAAAACCATCGGGAAATCGCAGTTTTGCCTTTTCCGTCCGGCCGAGGAAGCCCCGAGTGGCGCGCGCCGAAAGTGGCTTGCCCGGAAAGTCGAGAAACCGGTGAAGAGGCAATCTCTCGTTCCACACGGGAAAATCGTTGATGCTGACCGAGTGTCTTTGCTTGCCGTCAAATCGGGCCGCGCGAGGCCAACTCCCGGTCGAAGACATGCTCGCATCCCGACGATTATCGTAGCTTCCGGGTTCCCGAAGGCGGCTGCCGAGCCATTCGGCGACGGGAACGCTGACGGCATTTCCAACTAGCGACCAGCGCGAAGAAGGCTTGGCTACCTGCTCCGCAGCCGACGTCCAATCGACATCGAAGCCCTGCAGACGTTCGGCATCCCGTATATCCGGCGTGATCACCTCACCACCGGGCAACAATATGGCGGGAGGAGATGCAATTCCGATGGTCGAACCATTCTTCAACGTGGGGATGGCATCGACGGCCCAGCCCAGACCGCGCAGGCCTTCCGTCCAATAAAAACCATGTGCCCGCCGTGACAGGTCCGTGTCGAGAATCTTCGGCTCCGCCTCATCCGCCAGAACGACCGACGCGGGGTCCACATCTGTTCTGGTAGCAACGAACAAAACGCGTTCGCGCCGCTGCGGCAAGAATCCCTGCGTATTGACGACCCGGTATGCCCATCGGTAGCCCCGAGCTTCGAACGCCTCGATGATGAAGCGCATGCCGCGCCCGCCATCGAGCCTGAGCATGAAGGATACGTTCTCCAGGACCACCCACGGAGTCCTGCCCCCGTCCAGCAGTCGGAATATCTCCCCCACGAGCCCCGATCGGGCGCCGTGTATGCCGCCAGTCATGCCTGCCTGACTCAGATCCTGGCAGGGAAATCCTGCCGTGATCAAATCCACATTGGAAGGAAGTGCCTTCAGCTCTCGGATGTCCGACTCTATCGGGACCCCGAGCAGCTGATTTCTCAATACCGCTTGGGCAGGCTCCCAAATTTCGCAAAGCAACGAGGTCGTATGGCCGGCGCGCGATAGGCCGGTTTCTAGACCGCCGATACCCGCGAAAAGACCGGCAACTCGCAAAATGACCTCCACGCTCGATTCGAGAAACAGGTACCGCAACGCTGTTGGAAGTTCTACCTCTGTTCCGGATTAAATCCGTTGATGGCTCCAACCCGGATGCATCTGGCTCACCTCACCCCTCCCGCCCCATAACCACCGGCAACGGCACCGCTCGTTTCCCCCTTTTCCCCCGCAGCCGGTACAAGCTCTGATACGCCCGCCGCTGCTTGGTCACCTCGTACAGCACGATCCCCGAGCTCGTCCCCAAATTCAGGCTCTCGATCATCCCGAACATCGGGATGCTGACGCACATCTCGGCGCGCGCGACCGCCAGGTCGCTGATGCCGATCGCCTCGCTGCCGAACCACACCGCCAGCTTGGAGAATTCGGTATAATCGCCCTCGTGCAGCACGACGTTGCGCTTGCCCTTGACGTGCGGCGAGGTGACGATCGAGCGGAAGTTCTTGTGTTCGAGATGCTCGAAACAGGCTTCGGTGCTGTCGAAGCGCCGCACGAAGGTCCATTTGACCGCCGAGACCGATGTCTTGGACAACGACTTGCGCTCGCGCATGTCCTGCCAGTCGTCGCTCAGCGACCCGCGCGGGTCGACGACATAGACCTTCTCGATCCCCAGCGCGTTCACGTTGCGGATCACCGTGCCGATATTCTTGATGTCGCTGGGATTCTCCAGCACCGCGATCGTGTGCTTGCAGATGAACGGCTTGATCGCATCGGCCCGGGCGCGCACCGACGCCTTCGATTTCGGGGTTTCGCTTTCGATGATGTCGTCGTCGGACACGCGGGACTTCCTCGCTGATACGCTGAAAGCCCGGCATTAGCCCGGATCTCGCCGCCGTCCCACCCTCCCCTACCTGAACCTCCCCCCACCACCCCGTTCAGGAACCATGTCGTTCCCCAAGCGTATCGAAGGGGCAGCCCTATTTCGGGCTCGAGAGGAATCTCATGAAAACCTACCTTATTGCCGCCGGGATGGCGGCCACGATGCTGTTCGGCGTTCCGGCGCTCGCCGCGCCTGTCGCGGGCAACGGCGTGTCGACCTCGTCGCCGCAGGACATGCGCGACGGCCGCGCCAACGATCGCGACAATCGCGACCGTGCCGATCGTGACCGCGACAACCGTGACAATCGCGACCGCGCCGACCGTGACAATCGCGATCGCGGCGATCGCGGCGGCTGGAGCAACAATAACGACCGCCGCTGGGGCTGGAACAATCGCCGCTGCCACAATGTCCGCCGCCATCATCGCTGGGTGCGGGTCTGCGGGCGCCGCTAGGCGCGCCTGACGAACGGGGCGGCTCGCAAGGCCGCCCCGATCATGCCCCGATCATGCTCCCGGCGACGTCATGCTCCGCCGGCGCCGCTCCTGCCCGCGCCCCAGCCAGCGGTCGCCCATCCACACCAGCAGCGCCCAGGCGGTCCCGAAGCACCATCCGGCCAGCACGTCGCTCGGCCAGTGCACGCCGAGATACACCCGGCTCATCCCGATCAGCACGACCAGCAGGCTGAAGAAGCCGACCACCGCCGCGCGCCCTGCCCCGCCGCGCCAGCCGTCGCGCTCGATTCCCTCGGCCAGCATCAGCGCCAGCGTCAGATAGACCGCGGCCGAGACCATCGCATGGCCGCTCGGGAAGCTCGCATTGCTGACCAGCGCGAGGTGCGGGACCAGCTCGGGCCGCGGCCGCGCGATCCAGTGCTTGAGCCAGGCGTCGATCACCGAGCTGCCGATCAGCGACACCGCGATCGCCCCGGCCTCGGCGCGCTTGCCGAGGTACAGCAGCCAGCCCAGCCCGGCGACGCCGAACAGCCACATCAGCGTGAAGCCGCCGAGCGCCGAGATGTCGATCGCCGATTGCAGCAGCCAATGCGGCCCGACCGGCAGCTGCGGATCGCCGGGCACGCGCAGGCCGATCAGGATGCGCGTGTCGAGCGGGAAGCTCTCGCCTTCGATCAATTCGTCGGCAAGGTGCGCGCCGAGCATTGCCAGCGACCCCGCGAACAGCAGCAGCGCGGGCCACAGCCAGCCGAACCGCCGCGCGGCCGCCCGGCCGGTGCCGTCGCCCGGCACCGCGCTCATGCCCCGGCCTCCGCCTGCGCGCGCAGCCACGCGGCGAACGCCAGCACTGCGCGGCGCGCCTCGCCCGGGTGCGAGAGCAGGTAATGGCGCGCCGGCCCGCTGATCGCCGTCGCGAACGGACGCACCAGCGCGCCCTCGGCCAGGAGCGGTGCGAACAGGGTCGGCGAGAGCAATGCGACCCCTGCCCCCGCGACCGCCGCCGCGGCGTCGAGTTCGTGCGTCGGATAGTCGGTCGCGACGAAGCGCAGCGGGCGCGCGCCTGCCCCGCTCTCGGCGAACCAGCGCGGCCAGTCGTCATGCGGCAGCAACGGCAGCGCCGCGAGCTGCTCCGGATGGTCGAGCGTCATCCCGGCGAGCAACGCCGGGCTCAGCATCGGGGTTGCGTCGACCGGCATCAGCGGCGTGGCGTCGAGCCCCGGCCAGTCGCCTTGCCCGGTGCGGATCGCGAGGTCGAACGCATCCGGGGCGCGCACTTCGGCCGACACGTCGAGCCGGACTGGCGCCGCGACCGGCACGTCGCGCCACGCCGCCAGAAGCGGTGCCAGCCAGCGCGCGGCAAAGCTCGGCGGCGCGCTCAGCCGCAGCGGCGCGGCGGTGCCGCGGCACGTCTCGACCGCCGACCGCATCTGCGCCAGCGCCTCGCCCACTTGCGCCGCGAGCCTCCGCGCCGCCCCGGTCGCGCTCACCCTGGGTCCCGCGCGGCGGAACAGGACGACGCCCAATTCGGCCTCGAGGTCGCGGATGCGCAGGCTCACCGCGCTCGGCGTCACGCCCAGCTCGGCGGCGGCACGGGTGAAGCTCGCGCCGCGTACCGCGGCCTCGAGCACGCGCAGCGATTCGAGCGGAGGCATGCGGGACATGCCGGCATGTTAAGCACAGCTTGAAATCAACCGGAAGATCGCTCGCTATGCCCGGCCCGCCCGGCCGTGCGACATGCAGCCGCGAAGGAGACCATCCATGACCGGCCTGCACTATCGTCCGCTCTTCGCGCTCGACATCGACCTCCACCCGACGATCGAGCTCGGCACCACGCCCGCCGGGCAACGCCGCATCTTCCCGGTCGCGGGCGGGCGGTTCGCGGGCGACCGGCTGCGCGGCACGATCTCGCCCTTTGCCGGGTCCGACCTGCTGCTGGTCCGCGCCGACGGCTCGCGCGAGCAGGACGTGCGGCTGGTGCTCGATTGCGACGACGGCGCGCAGATCCTCATGACCTATCGCGGCCGCGGCTTCGTGACGCCGGAAGGCGAGGCGCGGCTGCGCGCCGGCGAGCCGGTCGCGGCAGCGGATTATTATCTGCGGACCGCGCCGTTCTTCGAGACCGCGGCACCGGCGCATGCCTGGCTCAACCGCATCGCCTCGATCGGGGTTGGCGAGCGGCGCGGCACGGCCGTGCATTACGAGGTGTATGAGATCCTGTGATCGCCGGGCACGAATTTCGCTACGGAATCCGCAGCTTCGGCGGTTCTGTGCAATACGCCGCCCGCCACCCGCGCTAGCCAGCGCCTGCCCGCAGCGGAACATGAACCCGGCAGAGACGGCGCGTTCAGGAACCATGCCGTTTCCCGGCCGTATCGTTCGGGCGGCCCATCCCGGGCCAGGAGAGAGGACAAATGAAAGCATTGATGATTGCGGCCGGCCTGTTGGTCGCCGCCCTCGGCGTTGCTCCGGCCTCGGCCGCCCCGGTCGGCGGCAATGCCCCGATGGTCTCGGCGCCGCAGCGTGGTGACGAGATGCGTCGCGACGATCGCGGCGATCGCCGTGGCGATCGCTGGAACCGTGGCGACCGCCGCGGGGACCGCTGGAACAATGGCCGTGGCCGCGGCGATCGCTGGGGCAACCGCTGGGGCCGCCGCAATTGCCGCATGGTCCGCCGTCACCATCGCTGGCAGCGCGTCTGCTGGCGCTAAAGGCCTGACGCATCGGGGGCGGCTTGTCGGCCGTCCCCGGTCGTTCGCCCGCTTTCGGCTCGTCCCGCCCCGCTGTTCGTGCGACAAAAGCGCGACCGGAGGAGCCCGATGCGCCACTATCTGATCGTCACCACCGCGATCTTCGTCCTGATCATCGCCGCGCACATCGCGCGCGCCTGGGCGGAAGGGTGGCACCCGCTGACCGAGGCGGATTTCCTGCTCACCTCGCTGATCGCGCTCGGCATGGCGGCCTGGTCGATCATCCTGCTGCGCCGGCTGCCGGCGGGGAGCTAGGCGGCACACACCCTCCTCCGTCACCCCGGACCTGATCCGGGGTCCCGCTTCCACGGCCGCTCGAAGAAGCGGGATGCCGGATCAAGTCCGGCATGACGATCGGAGGGCCTCGCGATTCCGCGCGTCGCGGTATAGACAAGACCGATGCTCCAGCTCGCCATCAAGGCCGCGATTTCGGGCGTGCTGATCGCCGCCGCATCGACGCTGGCCAAACGCTATCCCGGGTTCGGCGCGCTGATCGCCTCGCTGCCGCTGGTGTCGGTGCTCGGCATGCTGTGGCTGTGGAACGAGAAGCCCGACGCCGCCAACATGGCCGCGCATGCCCAGGCGACCTTCTGGTACGTCCTGCCCTCGCTGCCGATGTTCCTGGCGATCCCGGCGATGCTGCGCGCGGGGGTGCCCTTCTACCTGGCGCTGGCCTTGGGGTGTGCGCTGACCGTGGTGCTGTACCTGGCGATGACCGCGCTGGCGCCGCGGATCGGGTTGCAGTTGTAGGTCATCCCGTCACCCCGGGCTTGACCCGGGGTCCCGCTTCTTTCTTCTTCGCAGCGAGGGGCGAGAAAGCGGGACCCCGGATCAAGTCCGGGGTGACGAGTTACCTACACCCTCACCTCGCTCAGCGTCCTGGTCTCGGGCCTGGGCAGCCCTTCCGCCTCGTATTTCGCCACCAGCTCGACCTTGCGCGCCCTCAGCTGGTCGCCCAGCGCATCCATGTCGAGCCCGGCCTTGCGCGCCTGGCTGAAAATGCCGTCCAGCCGCGCTTCCTCTTCCTTGACATGGTGCTCGATCTCCTCGGACAGCACCTTGACCTTGGCGTCGTAATATTCGTCGCCGGGGCTGCCCGCCTCGATCTCGGCGATCAGCAACTTGGCGCCGTCATGCTCGACATAGGCCTCTTTCAGATCGGCTTCCTCGACCTTGCCTTCGCAGGCGGGGTAGAAGATCTCTTCCTCGATCGCGGTGTGGACGGTGAGCTCGAGGCAGATCTGGTGCGCGATCCTCTCCTTCGATCCGTCGCCGCGCGCCTTCTCGAACTTCTCGAACAATTCCTCGACCTTGCGATGGTCGGCCTTGAGCAATGCGATCGCGTCCGGTTTCGTGTCTGCCACGATGGTCTCCTCTCGGTATGTTACCGGTCCAACCGCACGGTCGGCGCCATCGTTCCGCCGCCTGGCCCTGTTGCGAGTCGTTAGCGCAGCGGGTTGATCGAGGTTATGCGCAGGGCCGCCCGCGGTTCGATTCAACTGCAGGAAAAGTTGCGGCACGCGCGCGGGATGCAGGCCGCACGTCCCCACCCATTCGTCACCCAGGACTTGTTCCGGGGTCCCGCTTCTTCTCTTTCCTGTCCGCCTGCGAAGAAAGCGGGACCCCGGCTCAAGGCCGGGGTGACGGGGAAGAAAACCCTCACGCGTAGCGTTGCGACGTTAGCGACATTGCTGGCCGCTTTTCTCTCACGCGTAGGGACTACGAAGTTAGCGACGCTACCACAGGTTCTTCCCGTCCAGCACGACCACCGGCCAGTCCGCCGCCTCGAACCCGTCGAGCAGCCGCGCCTCGCCCGCGAAGGTTTCCGCTCAGGAGAAGAAGGCGGTCACGAACGCCACCGCGATCACGCTTTCGACCATCGCCACCGACGCGTTCCAGAAACCGCGCCCGAACCCGGTCCCGAGGTGGTGCGCGAACCAGCGCGCCTGGAGCAGGCCGTACCAGACCAGGCTGGCGGCAACCAACGCCAGCCCGGCGACGATCGACCAGACCAGCCCGCTCGCCTCCAGCGTCCAGCCGAGCCCGACCACCAGGGCGAACGGCGCCGCGGCATAGCATTGACTGTAGAAAGGCGGCTTGAGCGTCTCGCGGTCGAGCTTGCCGCGCTGCAGCCGGATGACGCGCACCGCCATCACCAGCGGGAACAGGCTGTAGAGCGCGACGCGCAGGATGATCAGGCTGGTATCGTCCATGATCAGCGCATCGAGCCCGCGCGTGCTCTTCACGATCGGGCTGTCGCCGACCACCGCCAGCTCGACGACATGGCTGAGCAGCAGGGTGAGGAGCAGGAACAGGGGCGGGCTCAGCGTGTCGGTATATTGCTCGCTCTCGGCGTCACCGAGCTCGGCATCGGCATAATCCATCATGCGCAGCGGATGGCGCAGCACCCGCCACAAGGTCAGCGGGTAGAAGACCAGCCACGACATGACTTCGTAGAGCAGCTCGTCGAGCGAGCGCAGCAGCTGGAAGAACCCCATGGCCGGTCCCCTTGGCGACGGGGGCAATGGAGCATGGCGGGAGTGGTGCGGTCAATGCGCGGGGTTGCAAGGGCCGTGGTGAAGCGACCCGCGGCCCACCCCCAAACCGTCACCCCGGACTTGATCCGGGGTCCCGCTTCTTTCTTCTTCGCAGCGGGCGGCCAGCAAGCGGGACCCCGGCTCAAGGCCGGGGTGACGAGCGTCGGATGGATAGGGAAAAAAACGCTCACGCGTAGCGTTGGTACTTTAGCGGCATTACCGACGCCTACCGCCGGTCACCGGCCCGGCAACGTGTGCGCCTTAAGCCTCGACCGCCATCAGCACCGCGTTGCACAGCCGCTCGTCCTCGGGCTCCCAGACCGCGCTGGTCGTGAAGTCGCGCCCGTCGAGCTGCAGCCCGACCAGCCCGTCGAGCTTGAACAGCCCGATCTTCTCCTCGCGCGGCGGCTGCCCGTCGCGCTCGATCGTCGAGGCGGCGACGTAGAGCGCGTCGTTCTTGGTGAACAGCGCATGCGGCGCCAGGATCACCGCCATGCGGTTATAGGTCGCCGCGACGCAGACCTTGCGCACGATCCCCTCGAGGATCACGGGGGCGCCCCCATTGGGCACGGGCTCGGGCTTGTCGGTCAGGTACATGCCGACTCACATAGCAAAAATGCTGCATTGCAGCAATCCCGATCAGGCCCCGGGCCCGTACTACCGTTGCTGGATGTCGACCCGGTCCGGGTAGAAGGCCAGGTGATCGCGGATCGCCTCGACCGCTTCGTGCGGGTCCTCATAGGTCCACACCGCATTCTCGCCGCGCTCCACGCCCGGGATCGAATAATAGGACGCCTCGCCCTTGTACGGGCACCATGTATGATGGTCGCTGCGCTGGAGCTGCGCCATGTCCACGGCGTCGCGCGGGAGATATTGGACCGCCGGATAGCTCGCTTCCTGCAGCGTCAGCGCCGATGTCGTGTCGGCCAGGACCTCGCCGCCGGCCGCCACCAGGACGCGCTTGGGATTGCCCCTGATCGTGATCGGATGGTCGGGACCGGGGATCAGGGTCTTGCGGTTGTCATCGGGCATGAACGGGCCTCCTTGGATTGCCGGCGAGGTGGGAACCCGCCCTCGCCTCGTTCAATAGGCGCTCATCGAAAATGGACGCGACGCAACGCCCTTGCCCCAATCCCGGTTCGGCGTGGCGCGCATCGTGAAGCGCAGGGTCCCGCCGCGCAGGATTTCGTCATGCCCGATCCACACGCGGTCGAGCGGCTTGCCGTCGAGCGTCACCGCGCCGACATAGCGATTGGCGTCCGACAGCCCGTCGGCGACGATGGTGAAGCGCTTGCCGTTGGGCAGGGTGAGCGTCGCGCGGTCGACGAACGGCCGGCCGATCACATATTGGTTGCTGCCCGGCGCGACCGGATAGAATCCGAGCGACGTGAACACGTACCAGGCCGACATCTGGCCAAGGTCGTCATTGCCCGACAGGCCCTGCGGCGTCGTCTTGTACTGGCTCTCGACGATCTGCTTCAAACGTTCCTGCGTCCGCCACGGGGCACCGGCAAAGGCGTAGAGATAGGCGACATGGTGGCTCGGCTCGTTGCCATGGATATATTGGCCGATCAGTCCGGCAATGTCCTCGGCATGGCTGTAGTCGAGCTTCGAAGTGTCGAAGTCGAACATCGCGTCGAGCTTCTTCACCGTCGCCGCGTCGCCGCCCAGCATGCGGAACAGCCCGGCCTGGTCCTGCGGCACGAACCACGAATATTGCCAGGCATTGCCCTCGGTATAATCGGAGCCGTAATTGATCGCGGTCGGATCGAACGGCACGCGGAACGATCCGTCGGCCTTGCGCGCGCGCAGCCAGCCGCTTGCCGCGTCGAAGCTGTTGCGCCAGTTCCCCGCGCGCTTCTCGAACGTCGCGGCGACGTCGGCGCGGCCCAGTTTCCGCGCCATCCGTGCGATCGTCCAGTCGTCATAGGCGTACTCGACCGTCTTCGACGCCGCCTCGGGCTCGCGGTCGATCGGGACATAGCCCAGCGTCATGTAGTCGCCCAGGCCGCCGTACGGCGCATAGGTCGCGCTTGCGACCATCGCGTCGAGCGCCTGGTTGGCGTCGAACCCCTTGATCCCCTTCAGATACGCGTCGGCGATGACCGGGACGGCGTGATAGCCGATCATCGTCCAGGTCTCCTGCCCGTGGAATTGCCAGACGGGGAGGATACCGTACGGGCTCTCCTGCCGGCTGGCGATCAGCGAGCGGACGACGTCGCTGGTGGTCGCATTGGGCTGGACGAGCGTGAGCAACGGGTGTTCGGCGCGGAACGTATCCCACAGCGAGAAGGTCGAGCGGAAGGTGAAGCCGTCGGCCTTGTGGATTTGGTCGTCGGGCCCGCGATAGCGGCCGTCGGCGTCGGAGAAGACGCTCGGCGCCATCAGCGCGTGGTAGAGCGCGGTATAGACCGACTTGCGCTCATCGGCCCCGGCCTGGATGTCGATCGCGCCCAATGCCTTGCCCCAGGCCGCCTCGGTGCGCGCGCGCACCGCGTCGAAACCGCCCGGCTCGGCATCGAGATTGCGGATCGCGCCATCCTCGTCGACCGACGAGATCGCCACCTTGACCTCGAGCGGCCCGGCGAGCCGCCCGAAATCGAGCCGCGCGACCAGCGCGCGGCCCTTCAGCTCGGCAATGTCGGAGCCGGTGCGGCCGGGGCCCTTGAAGCCCTTGTAGACGACATCGGCCTCGCGATTCTCGAACAGGTGCCCGGTAAGCGGGCGCGAGAAGCGCATCGCGAAGAAGAGCTTGCGCCCCGGCGCCCAGCCGCGCGTCTCGCGCCCGCCGGTGACCGTCCCGTCGGCGCGCAGCCGGATCGACGACCAGGAGACCTTGCCGGGGTAATTGTACAGGCTGGTGCGCAGGTCGAAGACGAGATGCGCCGCGGCATCCTTGCCGGCCACATCCTTGTTGAACGTATAGCGATGCACCCCGACCCGCGTCCCCGCGGTCAGCTCGGCACGCACGCCGGGATCGGTCAGCGTGACGGCGTAATAACCGGGGCTGGCGACCTCGCTGGCATGGCTGAACCGCGAGCGATAGCCGCTGCCGGGCTTGTCGCCATCGCCGGGCTCGAGCGCGACGCTGTCGCCGCTCGCCGGCATCAGCAGGAAGTCGCCAAGGTCGGAATGGCCCGCGCCCGAGAAATGGGTGTGGCTGAACCCCTGGATCGTCGGGTCCTCGTAGCGATAGCCCGCGGCATGGCCGTAGCATTTGCGGATCTGGCACGTCGTGTCGGTGTCGGGCGACAGCTGGACCATGCCGAACGGAGCGACCGCACCGGGGAAGGTATGCCCCTCGCCCCCAGTGCCGATGAACGGATCGACCGCGGCGAGCGGTGTCGGGGCCGCTTGGGCAATCGGAGTCAGGATCAGCCCGAGTCCGGCAAGGACGGCTGGCAGGCGGCGCAGGAGCGGCATCGGCATGCGCGCGGTCAAAGCACAATGAGGGCGCGGGGCCAAGGCTACTCCGTCACCCCGGACTTGATCCGGGGTCCCGCTATTTTCCGCCGGGTGAAGAAGCGGGACCCCGGCTCAGGGCCGGGGTGACGGCGGCGGTTGTGACCGTCCTTCCCATCAATGCCAGAACAGCAGCAGCAGGATGATGATCGGGATCGGAATGCCGAGCAGCCAAAGCAGGATGCCTTTGCCCATGATGCGACTCCTCTCTTGTCGTTTCGCTGACGGTACCAACGGGCGGGGTGGAGGCGACGTTCCGGGGAAAGTGACTGATCGAGATCAACACCCACTCGTCACCCCGGGCTTGACCCGGGGTCCCGCTTTCTCACCGCTTGGCGAGGGAAGAGAAGAAGCGGGACCCCGGCTCAAGGCCGGGGTGACGCCGGGAGGAAAACCCCTTGTCCCCAAAACCCCACAGGCGCATTGGCTCCCCCCATGCCGCACCCGCTGATCGACCGCCTGACCCTCGCCCCGCATCCCGAGGGCGGGTGGTTCCGGGAGACGATGCGCCAGCCCGATCCAGGGGGCGGCCGCGACCTCGCCACCGCGATCCTGTTCCTGCTCGATGCCGGCGAGCGCTCGCATTGGCACCGCGTCGATGCTGCCGAATTGTGGATCTGGAACGGCGGCGGCGAGCTCGCGATCCTGATCCACGCGGATGGCGAGACGGTCGAGCACCGGCTCGGCCCGCAATCGCCGCAAGTGCTGGTCCCGGCCCATGCCTGGCAGGCCGCCGCGCCGCGCGATGGCTGGGTGCTGGTCAGCTGCGTCGTCACCCCGGGCTTCGATTTTGCCGGGTTCGAGCTCGCCCCGCCCGACTGGAGGCCGGCATGAATGCGCCGCATCACATCGAGCCGGAGATCGAGCCGGCTCCCAGCGACGGCCTGCCGCTGCCGCGCCGCTATGCCGCGATCGGCGCCCTGTGCGCGGGAACGGCGCTGGTGATCATCGACGGCGGCATCGCCAATGTCGCGCTGCCGTCGATCGCGAAGGACCTCAACGTCTCGCCCAGCTCGGTCGTGTCGATCGTCACGATCTACCAGTTGATGCTGGTGATGCTGCTCCTGCCCTTTGCCGGGCTCGGCGAGCGGATCGGGCTCAAGCGGATGTACCAGGTCGGGCAGCTGATCTTCACCATCGCCACCCTGCTCTGCTTCTTCGCCAAGAGCCTGCCGTTCCTGCTGATCGTCCGCGCCGCCCAGGCGATCGGCGCGGCAGGCGCGCTCAGCGTATCGTCGGCGCTGATCCGCTCGACCTATCCGTCCAGGCAATTGGGCCGTGGGCTCGGCATCAATTCGGTGATCGTCTCCAGCTCGGCCGCCGCCGCGCCGACGATCGGCGGGCTGGTGCTCGGCATCGCCCCTTGGCCCTGGGTGTTCGCCTGCGCGATCCCGTTCGCGATCCTCAGCCTGGTGCTCGGCCGCGCCTTGCCCGATCCCCGGCCGCGCCATTCGCATTTCGACCTGCTCGGCGCGATCATGTGCATGGCGATGTTCGGGCTGGTGATCGGCGGCCTCGAAAGCGGCGTCCATGGCAACAGCCCGGTGGTCTCGGCGGCGATCGTCGCGACCGGCGCCCTGATCGGCTGGTATTTCGTCCGGCGCGAGCGCGACGATCCCAACCCGATCCTGCCGCTCGACCTGCTCGGCCGCCCCGTGATCGCGCTGTCGGTGGTCGGCGCCTATACCGCGTTCATCGCCTCGATGACGCTGCTGCTGTCGACGCCGTTCCGCCTGACCCACGAATTCGGCTTTTCGGCGGCGATGGTCGGGGCGGCGATCGCGCCCTGGCCGCTGACCAACATGATCGTGGCACCAATGGCCGGCTGGCTGTCCGACCGCATCCCGGCCGGGCTGCTCGGCGGGATCGGCATGTGCATCAGCATCGCCGCCTTGCTGTTGATCGCCTTCCTGCCCGAGCATCCGAGCTATTTCGACATCGCCTGGCGGATGGCCTTGTGCGGGTCGGGCTTCGGCACCTTCCTCCCGCCCAATGCCCGGCTGATCATCGGCAGCGCCCCGCGCGAGCGCGCCGCGGCGGCCGGCGGGCTGATCTCGACCGTGCGGCTGACCGGGCAGACCACCGGGGCGACATTGGTCGCGCTGCTGTTGGCGCTCAACGTCGGGTCGGGCCGCGTGCCGGCCCTGGTGGCGGTTGGCCTCGCGGTGGTCGCCGGCCTGTGCAGCCTCGCCCGCCTGCGCCCCTCGATCCGCAACCCGGCGCGCACCGAAGTGCAGGACGACGTGCCGACGCTGAAGACGACGCGGTGAGCCTCCCCTTCTCCGTCACCCCGGACCTGATCCGGGGTCCCGCTTCTTTCCTTCTTCCGGGGCCCGGGAAAGCGGGACCCCGGCTCAAGGCCGGGGTGACGGTGGAAGGAAGCAAGGTCGTTGCGCCGCCTCGTGAAATCGGCACGGTGACCCCATGACCACCCCGCGCACCATCGTGATCCTCGGCGGCGGCACCGCGGGGTGGATGGCGGCCAATCTGCTCGCGCATCATCTCGGTCCCGCCGCCACCGTCACCGTGGTCGAATCCCCCGAGATCGGCATCATCGGCGTCGGCGAAGGCTCGACCCCACAATTGAAGGCGTTCTTCGACACGCTCGGCATATCCGAGGCCGAGTGGATGCCGCGCTGCAATGCCACCTGGAAGACCGGGATCGGTTTTCGCGGCTGGTCCGACGCGCCCGGGTTCGAGGGCTATTTCCACCCCTTCCCGACCGATCTCGACGGCTTCACCGCGCCGGCCTTCTTCGTCAACAGCCAGGCGCGCCGTCACCATGCCGATGTCTGGGCGCATCCCGACCGCTTCTTCCTCCCCGCCCGCCTCGCCGCGCACCGGCTGGCGCCGCTGGTGCCCGAGGCGTTCCCGTTCCGGATCGGCTATGGCTATCATTTCGACGCGCACCTGGTCGGCGCGTTCCTGCGCGATCACGCGATCGGGCTCGGCGTGCGCCATCTCCAGCACCGCATCGTCGACGTCGCGGTCGCCGAGGGCGAGGTCAGCCATTTGCTGGCCGAGGACGACGTCACCATCCCCGGCGATTTCTTCATCGATTGCAGCGGCTTCCGCTCGGTGATCGCGCAAGCGGCGCTCGGCGTGCCGTTCCTGTCGTTCGCCAGCAACCTGTTCAACGACAGCGCGGTGGTGATGCCGACCCCGGCCGATCCCGGCGGCACCAATTGCCAGACGATCTCGACCGCGCTGTCGAACGGCTGGGCGTGGGACATCCCGCTGACCAACCGCACCGGCAACGGCTATGTCTATGCGAGCGGCTATTGCCCGGCGGACGATGCCGAGACCGAGCTCCGCGCGCATCTCGGGCTGCTCGACGCGCCCGTCGAGGCGCGGCACCTCAGGATGAAGGTCGGCCGCATCGCCGACAGCTGGGCGGGCAATTGCCTCGCGCTCGGGCTGGCGCAGGGATTCATCGAGCCGTTGGAGGCGACCGCGCTGCACATCGTCCAGGCGACGGTCGAGGGCTTCCTCCACGCCTGGCGCGACGGCGGCTTCACCCCGCAGCATCGCGTCGGCTTCAACCGCATGATCGCCGCGCGCTATGAAGGGATCCGCGATTACATCGTCTGCCACTACCGGATGAACCGGCGCGGCGACACGGCGTACTGGCGCGACAATGCCGCGAACGGCGCGCTGTCGGACTCGCTCAAGGCGATCATCACCTGCTGGTTCACCGGCGGCGACCTCGAGGCGGAAATCCTGCGCCAGGACATCGCCGGCTATTACCCGCCTTCGTCCTGGCATTGCCTGCTGGCAGGTTACGGCCAGTTCCCGGACGCGGAGCGGCTCCGGCCGGACGCGCCGAGGCCGCCCACCGACATGGCGGCGGTGGACGAGTTCATCGCCAGGTGTGCGCTCAACTTCCCGCCGCATGACACGGCGCTGGCGGGATTGGGCTGACCCCTGATCGTCACCCCGGCCCTGAGCCGGGTCCCGCTTCTTCGAGCCGCAGGAAGGAGCGGGATGCCGGATCAAGTCCGGCATGACGGCAGGATATTCCGACCGAAGGCGAGCGGGCGCTAGAAAACCGACTTCGCCTCGGTCCCCATCATCGCCCCGCGCACCAGCGGGATCGGCGGGCCGCCGTACGACAGGAACTGGTCGTGGAACTGCTTCCACGCTTTCCGCCCCCCGCGCGTCGCGGTCCAGTCGTCGCGCAGCTTGCGGATCATCAGCTTGCCGAGCGTGTAGTTGAGATAGGCCGGATCATAGGTCCCGCGCGCCGCCTGCTGGTCCGAATTGCCTTCGTCCTGATAGCATTGCTCGCGGAACATCCTGTACGAATCCGCCTGGCTCATGCCCTTGGCATGCATGCCGATCGCCGACAGGAAGCGGCAGTCGCGCAGCAGGGCATTGCTGATCTCGCCGATATGCGTCTCGGGATCGCCTTTCCCCAGCCCCGCATCCCACATCATTTCCTCGGCATAATGCGCCCAGCCCTCGGCATAGGCATAGCCGACGAACAATTGGCCGAAGAGCGACGGCGAGCGGTTGGCATGGAGGAACTGGACGAAATGGCCCGGCATCACTTCGTGGACCGAAGTGAACAGCAGATCCATCTTGCCCGGCACGAAGCCAAGCTGCTTCGACTTGGGCCAGGCGGGATCGGGCGGCGAGATGTAATAGACCGACGGGATGCCCTTATCGAACGGCCCCGGCGGGTCGATATAGGCCGAATTCTGCCGGTTATAGGGCGGGCTTTCCTCGACCAGCGCCTGTTCGGTGCCGGGGATCGAGACGATGTCGTTGGCGACCACGAACGCGCGCAGCATCGGGATCTGGCGCCGCGCCTCGGCGACCGGGTCGTTGCCGGCCGGCTTGTTGGCGCTCATCTTGTCCATGCACGCCTGCAGCGTCTTGCCCGGCGCGTATTTGGCGCAGGCGTCCTTCAGCGCCGCCTGGTTCTTGGCGAGATCGGCCTTGCCCGCCGCCTCGAGCTGGTCGAGCGGGGTATCGACCCCTTCGGTCTCGAGCAGCATGCGCGAGAATTTCTCCGGCCCCAGCGCGAAGTCCCTGGTCGCGTCCTTGGACTGGTTGCCGAGCCATTTGGACAGGTCGCTCATCACCGTCGCTGCGGCTTCGGACGAATCCTTCAGGTCCTTCTGCAGCTGCTTGTCGCGCACCCCGGCAAACGCCTTGCGCGCATCGCCGCGATAATAGTCCGCGAACCCGCTGAACGCCGCGACGCCATATTTGATGAAGCTCTCGGGCATCGGCGTGCGCAAATTGGTGCGGATGTTCCACGCCGCCGACGGCACCTGGCGGAAGAACTTGATCAGCGCCTGCATCCGCGTCTTCGCATCGGCATAGGGCCGCGCGATATAGGTATTGGGGTCGAGCCCGTTGCCGACATAATAAGCCGGGTTCGAATGCGGCTGGTCTGCGTCCTCCAGCCAGAACAATTTCCCCTTGGCGACCTGGACCAGGTAATCGCGCTCGAACGCATCCTCCCTGGACAGCTTCGCCTTGTCATAGCCTTGCGCGTCGCTGATCGCCTTGCGCAGGTAATCGCCCTGCGCCTTGAGCCCCGCCGGGCTCCAGTCGGGCATCACGCCGTCATAATCGTGCTTGCCCTGATAGACCGCGAAGGCGGGGTCGAGCTTGAACCAGCCGTCGATGAAGCCGTCGCGGAACGTCGCCCAGGGCTTGGCCGGGCCGGGCGCGGCCGGCGCCGCGGCGTTCCCCACGGTCACCTTCTGCGTGTCGTTATTGGTGGTCGAGCTATTGCAGGATGCCAGGGCAATGCACGCAACCGCGGCCAACAGCTTGATTTTCATTGGGGGGCTCTCCGCGAATTCTCTTGATCGCGTGCTGCCAGATTGCGCCCGGACGCGCCAGCCCGCTTACTTGGGCAGGACGACCTCGTTCGGGTTGACCACGTTGAGCTTCTTGCGGGTCAGTTCGTCGGCCATGTCGGGATCGACATTGGTCGGGTCGAGCAACTGGACGCGATTGGCGAGCACCGCCTGCTTGGCCTTGAGCTCGGCGAGCTGCTGCTGCCGCTTGGCGAGCAGGCGCTGGTAGTCGCCATAGGCAAGCGCGCCATTGGCCCCGACGATCGCATAGATGCCGAAGAACGCCATGATCCCCAGCGCGAGCGCGGGCAAGGCGGCACGACGGAAAACGGACCCGAAGGTAGAGCGAACACGCGACGACATATTGGGATAGCCTTGTCGCGCACCGCGACTCGCGGATCAAGCTAGTATTTAACCATAAATCGGCGAACCGAATCGGGGGAGCGGTGAAGCGAATCGGGGGCGCGAAGGATCCTCCCCGGCCAAGGGGAGGATTGGGTCGCCGATCCCGCCTACTTCGTCACCCCGGGCTTGACCCGGGGTCCCGCTTGATCCGGAAGACGTGAAGAAGCGGGACCCCGGCTCAAGGCCGGGGTGACGAGCAAGGCTTACTTCCCGCGCACCACGCTGCGCCCGGCGAACACCGCGACGTCGCCCAGTTCCTCCTCGATCCGGATCAGCTGGTTGTACTTGGCCAGCCGGTCCGATCGCGCCAGGCTGCCGGTCTTGATCTGCCCGCAATTGGTCGCGACCGCGAGGTCGGCGATGGTCGCATCCTCGGTCTCGCCCGAACGGTGCGACATCACCGCGGTGTAGGAATTGCGCTGCGCCATCGACACCGCCGCCAGCGTCTCGGTCAGCGTGCCGATCTGGTTGACCTTGACCAGGATCGAATTGGCGAGCCCGCGCTCGATCCCGTCCGAGAGGCGCGCCGGGTTGGTCACGAACAGGTCGTCGCCGACCAGCTGGACCTTGTCGCCGACCAGATCGGTCAGCGCCTTCCAGCCCTCGAAATCGTCCTCGGCCATGCCGTCCTCGATCGAGATGATCGGATATCGGGCGACGAGGTCGCCATAATAAGCCGCCATCTCGTGCGGGGTCAGCACCTTGCCCTCGGCCGAGATGTGGTACTTGCCGTCCCTGAAGAATTCGGTCGAGGCCGGATCGAGCGCGAGCATCACGTCGTCGCCGGGCGTATACCCCGCCCCCTCGATCGCGCGCATGATGAAGTCGAGCGCGTCGGTGGTGTTGGCGATGTCCGGCGCGAAGCCGCCCTCGTCGCCGACCCCGGTCGACAGGCCCTTGTCGTGGAGCATCTTCTTCAAGGTATGGAAGATCTCCGACCCCGTCCGCACCGCCTCGAACAGCGACGAGGCGCCGACCGGCATGATCATGAATTCCTGGAAGTCGATCGGGTTGTCGGCATGCTCGCCGCCATTGATGATGTTCATCATCGGCACCGGCAGGACATGCGCGTTGACCCCGCCGACATAGCGGTAGAGCGGCAGCCCGCGCGCATCGGCGGCCGCCTTGGCGGTCGCCAGGCTGACGCCCAGGATCGCGTTGGCGCCGAGCCGGCCCTTGTTGGGCGTGCCGTCGAGCGCGATCATCGCGGCGTCGACCTCGGCCTGGTCCTCGGCATCGATGCCGAGCAGCGCGTCGGCGATCTCGCCATTGACCGCGTCGACCGCCCTGGTCACGCCCTTGCCCGACCAGCGGCTCTTGTCGCCATCGCGCAATTCGACCGCTTCGTGCGCCCCGGTCGACGCCCCCGACGGCACCGCGGCGCGGCCGAACGAGCCATCCTCCAGCATCACCTCGACCTCGACCGTGGGATTGCCGCGGCTGTCGATGATCGTGCGGCCGTGAATGTCGATGATTGCGGTCATGGAACGGTCTTCCTACATCTAGGGGATGGGGCGTCGCGGCGGCGCTCTAACGACTCCATGCGCCAGCGGCAAATCGCTTGTTGCGCGCACGGAACCGAAGGAATGCCGCCTTGTTGTCGTCATGTGTCGAGTAAGCTCGACATGAGTCGACGGGTTTGGAGTAAGGAACACCATCATGGCCGATACCGCATCGAACGAGACGCCGGGCACCGGCGAAACCCCCGCGAACGCCACCCAGGCGCTCAAGGACAATGTCATCAAGTTCGCCAATGACGCGGGCGAGAAGGCAAAGGGCTATGCCGAGGACGGCAAGAGCCGCGCCGGGACCGCGCTCGACGAGCTGGCGACGATGCTCAAGGACGCCGCCGGCACGGTCGACGAGAAGGTCGGCGAGCAATATGGCCAATATGCCCGCTCAGCCGCCGACGCGGTCTCCAACTTCTCGGAATCGCTCAAGGCAAAGCAGGTCGACGACATGATCGACGACGTCCGCGACTTCGTGAAGAAGAGCCCGGCAGTGGCGATCGGCACTGCCGCGGCGATCGGCTTCGTGCTGGCGCGGCTGGTCAAGGCGGGGCTCGACAGCTCGGCCGACAAGTCCGCCGACGACGATAAAGCCTGACCCGAGCGGCCGCGCGCGTGGAGGGGGAGCCGAGCCCGGAAGACAGCATCCCGTCGCTGGTCAGCCGACTGATCGACGATGGCGAGCATTTCGTCCGGGCGGAGCTCAAACTCTACCGCGCGCGGCTGTTCTCGCGGCTCGACGAGGTCCGCAACGCGATCCTGCTCGGGATCGGCGCGATCGTCCTGGCGCAGGCGATCCTGGTCGCGGGGCTGGTCGGGGTGCTGCTGACGCTCCGGCCATACACGGGCACCGCGCTGGCGACCTTGATCATGGTCGTGCTCGGGCTGGCCATCACCGCGCTGATGGCGTGGCTGGCCTATCGGCTGATCAAGCGGGCGACCGAGATCCAGGACAAGGATGAGCGTCCATGAACCTGATCGACGACGAACTGGCGAAGGCGGAGGCCGGATCGGCCGATGCCCGCAAACAGCTGGCGAAGACCGTCGTCGCGCTGCAGTCGCGGCTCAAGCCGAGCGCGCTGGCGCGCGAGGCGATCGAGGATCTGAAGGAAGCCGCGGACGAATTCGTCCGATCGGGCGCCGACACGATCCGCCGCAATCCGCTGCCCACGATCGGCATTGTCGCCGCATTCACCGCATTCGTCGCCCGCAAACCGATTGCCCGCCTGCTTGGCCGCGAAACCGACTGAGCCATGGCGAGTTAGACCCTTTCGTAAAGGCACCGACATGACCGACACCGACAAGAGGACACCCGGCCGCATGGAAACCGCTTTGGCAAATGCGCGTGGCGCCACCAGCGACGCGCTCCACGAAACCCGCAAGGCCGCGCGCCAGGCCGGCAAGGCAATCGAGGGCAATCCGCTCGCGGTGGTCGCCGGGGGCATCGCGGTCGGCCTGCTCGCCGGGGCGCTGCTCCCGAAGAGCAAGCGCGAGACCGAATTGCTCGGGCCGATGGGCAAGCGCCTGACCGGTGTCGCCGCGGGCGCCGCCGAGGCCGCGCGCGACGCCGCCAGGGCCGAGCTCGGCACGCTGCCGCTCAACAAGGAAGCGGCGCGGGCACAGGTCACCAAGCTGATCGACCAGGTCGCCAAGGCGGTATCGAGCGCCGGCGACGCCGCGCTCAACGCCAAGCCGACGGTCGAGGCCAAGCCCGCCGCAGCGAAGAAACCGGCGAAGAAGGGCAAATAAGTCCCTTCAACGCTGCAACGCAGCACGCTAAAGGCGGGGTATGAGCAAGCTCCACCTCGTCTTCGGCGGCCGCGTGAAGGACCCGCAGACGCTCGACTTCGACGACAAGACCATCGAGGTCGTCGGCATCTATCCCGATTATGCCAGCGCCGAGAAAGCCTGGCGCGCCGCCGCGCAGCGCACGGTCGACGATGCCGAGATGAAGTTCGTGGTGGTGCATCTGCACCGCCTGCTCGAGCCGGACCCGGATCTGCAGGCGCGGCAGGGCTGAGGGCGCCGCAAGTCCCTCCCCGACTGCCACGTCACCCCGGCCTTGAGCCGGGGTCCCGCTTCCCGTGTCGTCCGCTGAAAAAGCGGGACCCCGGGTCAGGCCCGGGGTGACGAGGAGGTGGGCTGCCGCCTCCCTCTTGCGGGCGATGACGAGGAATTGTGCTCCGAGTTCAATCCTCCCCCCGACGCGAGAGGATCGCGACGGTCACGCCTTCCTGTACCGCCAGGCCAGCAACGGCCGCGCCAGCAGCGCGCCGGCCAGCAGCCCGCCGAGCGGGTCGATGATGCTGATCGAGAGCTCGAACACTCCCGACGCGAGCATGAAGGCGAGCTGCAGCGCCACCCAGATCGCCGCCAGCGCGACGATCTGCAGCCAGCGCGAGTAGGTGCGGTTGATCGGAATGCCGGCCGGCACGCCGTAGAGCATCAGGCCCGCGCCGATCACCGCGAACAGCCCGGCGGTCGCCCCCGCCGTCACCAGGATCGATCCCGGCGTCAGCAAGGTCCGCGCGATCGCGCCGCCATAGGCGCCGGCCACGAACAAGGCGATCACGCCCAGCCCGCCCAGCGCCTTTTCGGCATAGCGGCCGGAAATCAGCAGCAAGACGGTGTTGAACAGCACGTTGACGATCGCGCCGAGCAGGAATTGCGAGACGATCGGCGCCAGCCAGACCAGCGGTGCCTGCCATCCGCCCGAAACGAACAGCAAGGGCGAATAGCCATAAGGGAACACCGCCTGCAGCACCGGGGGCGCCAGCTGGACGATCGATGCGAAGACGACGAACGCCACCAGCGCGTCGGTCACCCGGCCGCGCGGCAGGTTGAAGGCGCTCAAATGAACTCGATCTTCGAGACGAGATAGTAACGGTCGCCCGCGGGCACCGACACCTCGACCTCGTCATCGACCTTGCGCCCGATCAGCGCGCGGCCGAGCGGCGAATTGTACGAGATGCGGCCGGTCTTG
>OUNM011011348.1_pt1 | contig 41113 bp, 37 predicted proteins | sample 1769961 | NCBI WGS metagenome assembly OUNM01 (sample SAMEA3914820, study PRJEB12502) | metagenome | biome: forest; material: soil | place: USA | collected 2012-03-12 | depth 0.3 m | reverse complement strand
ATCCCGGCCAACATCAACCATCCGGAACTCGAGCCGATGGCGATCGGCCGCAACTTCCTGGTCAAGGTCAACGCCAACATCGGCAACTCGGCCACCACCTCCAACATCGAGGAGGAGGTCGACAAGATGGTCTGGGCGATCCGCTGCGGCGCGGACACCGTCATGGACCTCTCGACCGGCCGCAACATCCACAACATCCGCGACTGGATCGTGCGCAACAGCCCCGTGCCGATCGGCACCGTGCCAATCTATCAGGCGCTGGAGAAGGTCAACGGCGTCGCCGAGGACCTCACCTGGGAAATCTACCGCGACACCCTCATCGAGCAGGCCGAACAGGGCGTCGACTACTTCACCATCCACGCCGGTGTCTTGCTTCGCTTCGTTCCCCTCACCGCCCGTCGCATGACCGGCATCGTGAGCCGCGGCGGCAGCATCCTCGCCAAGTGGTGTCTCGCGCATCATAAGGAAAACTTCCTCTACACCCATTGGGACGAAATCTGCGAGATCATGGCCGCCTACGACGTGAGCTTCAGCATCGGCGACGGCCTCCGTCCCGGTTCGCTTGCGGACGCCAATGACGAAGCCCAATTCGGCGAACTCGAAACCCAGGGCGAACTCACCAAGCGCGCCTGGGCTCATGGCGTTCAGGTCATGAACGAAGGCCCCGGTCACGTGCCCATGCACATGATCGAGGAAAACATGGCCAAGCAACTCGAGTGGTGCCACGAGGCGCCTTTCTACACGCTCGGGCCCCTCACCACCGACATCGCGCCCGGCTACGACCACATCACCAGCGGCATCGGTGCCGCCATGATCGGCTGGTACGGTTGTGCCATGCTCTGTTACGTCACGCCGAAGGAACACCTCGGTCTGCCCAACAAGAAGGACGTGAAGGACGGCGTGATCACCTACAAGATCGCCGCCCATGCCGCCGACTTGGCCAAAGGCCATCCCGGCGCGCAGTACCGGGATAACGCGCTCAGCAAGGCCCGCTTCGAGTTCCGCTGGGAGGACCAATTCAACCTCGGGCTCGATCCCACCACCGCCCGCGAATTCCACGACGAAACCCTCCCGCAGGAAGGCGCGAAGACGGCGCACTTCTGCTCCATGTGCGGACCTCACTTCTGCTCGATGAAGATCACCGAAGACGTGCGCAAATACGCCGCCGGCCTGGGTGTCTCGGAACAGGATGCCCTCAGCGCAGGCATGGAAGAGAAATCCCGCGAGTTCGTCGAAAAAGGCGCGGAAGTTTATTCCAAGGCCTAGGCAATCGCGAGCGCTTCGCCTCTCACGATGCGCCAGCTTGATGCCACTCTAGCGACCCTCGCGGCGGAGAACCCGTCAACCGCCATCGGAGCGCTCCTCCGTCTCAATGGCGAGGTCGTCTGGGAAGGAGCTGTCGGAATCGCGAATCGCAAAACCGGCGCCGCGCTGGAACGTGGCGCACGCATTCCGATCTACAGCCTGACCAAGACCTTCACGGCTGTAGTGGCCCTCAGCCTCGCCAGGGAAAACCACCTCGCCGTGGCCGACCCGGTGAGCCGCTGGTTTCCGGAGCTTCCGCTGCCGGAGACAATGACGATTGCTCACCTTCTTCGCCATACGAGTGGATTGAAGGATTACTTCAGCCTTCCCGAATACCATCAAGACGTGCTCAACCACCCCCAACGCCCTTGGTCGGAGAAACATTTCTTGGAGGCCATCCTTCCCCAAGGTCTCCTGTTTGAACCCGGCGAAGGCTGGGCTTACTCAAACATCGGATACCTTCTGCTGCGCCAGATTATCGAGCGGCTAACCAACGCCCCTTACTCCGAGGCCGTCGCCCGATTTATCGCCCAACCGCTCGGCCTGAAAAACACCTTCGTGGCCCGTGAGATCTCGGATTGGGCAACTTGCATCCCAGGTTACGGCAGAGAGGTCTCATCGACCAACGAAGCAATCGATATTCGCCATTCCTACCATCCCGGTTGGTGCGCCCCAGGCGTGGCGGTATCCACACTCTCTGACGTCACTTTTTTCTACGACCGGCTGCTGGAAGGGAAAATCCTGAACCAAGAGGAACTCGCCTTGATGTGCTCCCTAACGCGCGTCCCGTGGGACCACCCTCCCGCCGTGGAGCCTTCCTGCGGCATGGGACTTTTAGGCGACCCTGGCAATCCTCTGGGTGCCAGCTTTGGTCACGGAGGAGGAGGCCCCGGCTACTCCATCTGGGCCTCTACTTTAAAGCGCCCTGTCGGGCGGCTTTCGTTTATGGTCTTCGCCAACACCAGCGAAGCCCGCTCCGACCTGATGCAGGATGCATTGCTACGCGCGGCCTGCGACGAATTGCCCTAGGGGGCGCGGCCCGTCAGGAGCTGAACGACGAGGCAGATCAGGGCGATGACGAGGATCAAATGGATCAGGCCGCCGGCGACGTGGAATCCAAATCCCAGCGCCCACATCACCAGAAGAATCACACAGAGGGTATAAAGCATAGTATTAAGGACAGTTCACAAGTCCTTCGCACCTGCCTCCCCTGTTGCGCGTGTTTCGTGAAAATGACCTAAACGAGCGTGCTTTCTGCGTCGGAGGTCGCTGCGACAAATTCCCGCAACGCCGCCTCAAAATCCTGCCGGGAGTGTTTGCCCTTCAGGGCTAAAATCGCCTCCGTGGCCAGGTTATCGCACCTCTCGTTGCCCGCATGTCCCGCATGCCCCTTGAGCCAATGCCATTTGATGCGATGGAGCCGTGTCGCCTCGTCGAGCTGCCGCCAGAGGTCGGCATTCTTCACGGGTTTCTTCGCTTTGGTCTTCCAGCCATTGCGGCGCCAGCCGTAAATCCACTCGGTCACCCCCTGCCGCAGGTAATTCGAGTCGGTGTACATCGCGATCTCACAGGGACGCTTGAGCACGATTAACGCCTCGATCGCGGCCTGCAGTTCCATCCGGTTATTAGTGGTCGCCAGCACAGCTCCGCTGAGCTCTTTGCGATGCTGGCCCGAGACCAATACTGCCGCCCATCCGCCCGGACCGGGGTTGCCATGGCAGGCGCCGTCGGTGTGAATGATCACCGATGACGAAGCTCCCTCAGATGGTGCAGCGCTGGACATTGGCTTCAAATCAACCCAAGCCGCAGTCGAGGCCAAGATAATTTCTCCCTCCCGCTCGGCGCCGCCTGCTATATACTCCACCAATGCCAAAGATAGTCGCCTGCCCCACCTGCCGAAAAACCGGCCCATGGCTGGATGGAAAGTTCAACCCATTTTGTTCAGATCGCTGCAAAATGGTCGATCTCGGCAAATGGCTCGAAGAGGAGTACCGCATCGCCAGCCCGCTCACCGTTGAGGATCTCCAGGAGTTGGAGGATTTGGAAAACTCCCCGGAAGAAAAGTAAGGAATACTCTCCGCGCTTGTGCGCAGCGCGGTTTTGTCGAGAATTCGCGGCATTCTTATGGAATCCCCCTCTTCTGCCGTGGCCCAAGGCGATCTGCTTTGGCACCCCGATTCCCTTGAGCGCAGCAATCTCGCCGAGTATCTTAACTGGCTGGAAGCCACCAAGGGACGAAAGTTCGCCGACTACTCCGCGCTTTGGCAATGGTCCGTCGATGATCTCGAAGGTTTTTGGCAATCGATCGCCGACTACTTTAAAGTCACCTTTCATCAGCCCGCCGAGCGCGTTCTCGATGGCCAAGCCTTGCCCGGCGCGAAATGGTTCCCCGGTGCGACTCTGAACTACGCCGAGCATGTCTTCGCCCAGCCTTCCGACCCGGCTTCGCCTGTCATCGTCTACGAATCCGAAACCACCCCCAGCGGCGAAACGCTCCGCACTTCCCTCACCCGCTCTGAACTCGCCTCCCAAGTCGCTGCCGTGGCCGCCACGCTGCGTCGACTCGGAGTCGGAAAGGGCGATCGCGTCGTCGGCTATCTCATCAATACCCCCGAGGCCGTCGTTGCTTTCCTCGCTACGGTCAGCGTGGGAGCTATCTGGTCCAACTGCCCTGCCGAGCTGAGCGCTCACGGCGTGATCGATCGCTTTGCCCAGATCGAGCCCAAGCTCCTCTTCGCCGTGGAAGGCTACCGCTACGCGGGCAAGAGCTTCGATCGCCGCAGCATCGTCGAGGAAATCGTGGCCGGTCTTCCCACGCTCAAGCATCTCATTCTCGTCCCGACCTTTGGTTTCGAGAAATCAGAGAAGCCCTTGCCGAGCGCCATCGCCGCCGAACACTGGAACGATCTTCCAAAGGAAACGGCCCCCCTCGCCTTCGAGCCCGTCCCGTTCGATCACCCGCTTTGGATTCTCTATTCCTCCGGCACCACGGGTGCGCCCAAGGCCATCGTTCATGGGCATGGCGGCATCCTGCTGGAGCATCTCAAGGCCCTGTCGTTCCACCTCGATCTCCGCGAGGGCGATCGCTTTTTCTGGTTCACCACCTCGGGCTGGATGATGTGGAATTTTCTCGTATCCGGCCTCCTGCTTCCCGGCGTCACCATCGTGCTCTACGATGGCAGTCCCAAGCATCCCAGCCTCGATATCCTTTGGGAGTTGGTGGAGCGGCTGGAGGTAAACTACTTCGGAACCAGCGCCCCTTATTTGGTCGCCTGCATGAAGGCCGGCCTCTCCGCCCGCCCCGGGCGCTTTCCCGCGCTGCGCGCCGTCGGCTCCACCGGAGCGCCTTTGCCCGCCGAGGGTTTTGGTTGGGTGCACCAATTCACCGGCCCCCAGGTGGCCGTGGGCTCCATCAGTGGTGGCACCGATGTCTGCACCGCCTTTGTCCTTTCCGCCCCCACGCTTCCCGTTTACGCCGGCGAGCTTCAATGCGTCGGCCTCGGCGCCAAAATCGAGTCCTGGGATGAAGACCGCAGCCACGCCCATGGCCGCGTCGGCGAACTCGTCCTCCCTCTTCCCTTTCCTTCGATGCCGGTCTTCCTTTGGAACGATCCTGATGGCTCGCGCTTCCGGGCCAGCTACTTTGAAAAGTACCCCGGCGTCTGGTGCCACGGCGACTGGATCGAAATTCAATCTCCCGGCCAGCGCTGCGTGATCCACGGCCGCTCGGATTCCACCCTGAACCGCGGCGGCGTGCGCATGGGCACCGCGGAGTTTTACTCCATCGTGGAAAACATTCCGGAAATCGCCGAGGCCCTGGTCATCGACACCGGCGGTCTCGGCCGCGAAGACAAGCTCCTGCTCTTCGTCGCGCTGCATTCCGGCCAGCAACTCGACGACGCCCTCCGCGCCAAGATCAACCAGCGCCTCCGCTCGGAAATCTCCCCGCGCCACGTCCCGGACGAAATCCATGCCATCCCGGAGATCCCCCACACTCTGAACGGCAAAAAACTCGAAGTGCCCGTGAAGCGCATCCTCACTGGCTCTCCTTTGGAAAAAGTGGCCAAACCCGACGCAGTGGCGAATTTTGAATCCCTGCGCTACTTTGTCGACCTCGCCGCGCAGCATTTATCCAAACCATGACCGATATCGTAATTATCTCCGCCGCTCGCACGCCGATCGGCCGTTTGAATGGCTCTTTGAGTTCGCTGCCTGCACATGCCTTGGGACGCGCCGTCATCGCCGAAGCCCTCACCCGCGCTCAGGTCGCTCCCCGTGAAGTCTCCGAGGTTATTCTGGGGCAAGTGCTCACCGCTGGGGCCGGACAAAATCCCGCCCGCCAGGCCGCCGTGGCCGCAGGCATTCCCGTGGAGGTCACCGCTTACGGCATCAATCAGGTATGCGGCTCGGGCCTCCGCGCCGTCGCACTGGCCAGCCAGGCCCTCCAACTTGGGGACAGCGACATCGTCGTCGCCGGCGGCCAGGAGAGCATGAGCCAATCTCCGCACTACGTGAATCTCCGCACCGGCCGCAAGCTGGGCGACGCCAGCCTGGTCGACAGTGTCGTGCACGATGGCCTCTGGGACGCCTTCCATAATTATCACATGGGCATCACCGCGGAAAACCTCGCTCGCGAAGGCTCGATCACACGTGAGGAGCAGGACGCCTTTGCCCTTCTCTCCCAGCAAAGAGCGGCCTCCGCTCAGGCCGAGGGGCGCTTCAAGGACGAGATCGTACCGGTCGAAATTCCCGGCCGCAAAGCCACCATCACGGTCACGGAAGATGAAGATCTCCGTCCCGATACCTCCCTCGCCGGTCTCGCCTCCCTTCGCCCGGCCTTTTCCAAAGACGGCACCGTCACGGCGGGCAATGCCAGCAGCATCAACGACGGCGCCGCCGCCTTGGTCCTCATGCGAGCCGGCGATGCCGACAAGCGCGGCCTCACGCCGCTCGCGCGCATCGTTTCATGGGCCACCGCGGGGGTCGAACCCGCCACCATGGGCATCGGCCCCGTCCCGGCCTCGCGCAAGGCGTTGGCCAAGGCAGGCTGGGAGCTGGCTTCCGTGGACCTCATCGAAGCCAACGAAGCCTTTGCCGCACAGAGCTGCGCCGTAGGCCGCCAACTCGGCTGGGATCCCGCGCGGGTCAATGTCAACGGCGGCGCCATCGCCTTGGGCCATCCCATCGGCGCTTCAGGCGCACGTATTCTCACCACCCTGCTTTACGAACTTCGCCGACGCCAGGCCCGGCGCGGACTCGCCACCCTCTGCATCGGCGGAGGCATGGGCATCGCCATGTGCGTCGAGCGTTCCTCGTCATGAATCAATCCCTCCTCGGCAAAACGGCCCTCGTCACCGGCTCGACCAGCGGCTTGGGCAAAGGCATTGCGGATACCCTCGCCGCCTCCGGCTGCCACATCGTGCTCAACGGCTTCGGCGATCCCGCCGAGATCGAGGCGATCCAGGCCGATCTCCAGACGCGCTATGGCGTGGAGGCCATTCATCACGGTGCGAACCTCACCCAACCCACCGAGATCGCCGGGCTCTTTGAACACGCCTTCGCCCGCTTCGGCACCGTCGACATCCTCGTCAACAACGCCGGCATGCAGCACGTCTCTCCCATTGAGGATTTCCCCCATGAAAAATGGGACACCATTCTCGCGCTCAATCTCAGCGCGGCTTTTCATTGCGCTAAAGCCGTCCTCCCCGGCATGCGGCAGCGTCAATGGGGCCGCATCATTAACATTGCCTCCGCCCACGGCTTGGTCGCATCGCCTTTCAAATCCGCCTATGTCGCTGCCAAGCACGGTTTGGTCGGTTTGACCAAAGTGATCGCCCTCGAAACCGCCCGCGATCACATTACCTGCAACGCGATTTGCCCGGGCTACGTGCATACCAAAATCGTCGAAGGCCAGATCGATGAGCAGGCCAAGGTGACCGGCCTCCCTCGGGAGCATGTGGTGGAGGAAGTGATTTTGAGCAAGCATCCCAACAAGAAATTTGTGGAGGTGGAGCAGGTCGCCGCCCTGGTCTCCTTTCTCTGCTCCGACGCAGGTTCGTCCATGACCGGCACCGCCCTTCCCATGGACGGCGGCTGGACGGCCATCTAAAAAATTAGCTCATGGAGACCCTTCCCCATCGCCCGCGCCGAAGAGGGAAAGGTCGCTCCTTTTGGAACAGCCCGGCGGGCGCTCTTACCGGAATATTCTGTCTCCTCGGCCTCATCGGCTTTCTTGACTACGCCACCGGGTTTAATCTCTCATTCTCCATCTTCTACCTGCTCCCGATCATCTGGGCCGCCTGGCAACTCGGTCCCGGGGTCTCCACCGCCATTGCGGTGCTGAGCGTATTGATCATCAACACCGTGGATTGGCTGGCCGGAGCAAGATTGCCAGGGCTCATCCCATTCTGGAACGGCCTCATCCAACTCGCCTTTTACCTCACTGTAATTTGGCTCCTCATGCGCTGGCAGGGCCTGCGCCTGGCCTTGGAAACCCGGGTCCGCGAGCGCACCCGGGACCTCAGCGCGGAGATCGCCCTGCGCACCGAGCTGGAGCGGGAAATTCTCGATATCAGCGAGCGCGAGCAGCGCCGCATCGGCTACGATCTTCACGACATCCTCTGCCAGCATCTGGCCGCGACCGCCCTCGCCGCCAAGGTGCTGGAGGAAAAGCTCAAACCCGATAGCACGGTGAACGCCGGTCAGGTTGTCGAAATGACCGAGAGTGGCCTGACCATCGCCCGCGACATCGCCCGCGGGCTCTCGCCGATTCCGGCCGGAGAGGGAAATGTGCGCTACGCACTGGAAGACCTGGCCGGAAATACGCGCGAGCTTTTCAAGGTCGCCTGCCGCGTCGAAGCCGACGGCCCGGAATTCACCCTCAATCCCGATCACGCCATCCACCTCTACCGCATCGCCCAGGAATCCGTGAACAACGCCATCCGCCATGGCAAGGCGAGGAGCATCGTCTTGAGCATCGCGAGGATTGGCCATCGCGGTATTTTGACCATCCAGGACGATGGCACCGGCATGCCAAACGACGAGCAAACCGACTCTTCCCGCATGGGCCTGCGCATCATGCGCCAGCGGGCGGAAATGCTGGGCGGAAATCTGGATATATTGAACGAAGCAAGTTTGGGGCTTACAATTAGTTGCTCTTTTCCCATAAAGGAGGATCTTTCCGTTGCCGATGACCGCTCAAGACCTGAAGCAAAAGCAGATTTTTCTGGTTGATGATCACCCCCTCGTCCGCGAGTGGCTGGGGCACCTGATCAACCAGCAGCCCGATCTCGCGATCTGCGGCGAGGCCGGCGACACCATCTCGGCGCTGCGCGAAATCCGGCGTATCTCGCCCGACGCCATCGTGGTCGACATCTCCCTCGGCGGCAGCTCCGGGATCGAGTTGATCAAGGAGATCAAGAGCACCAGCCCCAAGGTGGCCATCCTCGTGCTCTCCATGCACGAGGAGTCCACCTATGTGGAACGCGCCCTCCGGGCCGGCGCCCTCGGCTATGTGGTCAAGCGCGAGACCACCAAGCAAATCGTCTCGGCCATCCGCAAAGTTCTTCAGGGCGAGTATTTTCTCAGCGATCCCCTCGCGGTCACCATGACCCGTAAGTTTGTCGAGACCCCTCAACGCACCGGCGCCTTTCCCGTGGATAAGCTAAGTGATCGCGAGCTCGAAATCTTCGAGATGCTGGGCCGCGGCCTCGAGACGCGCACCATCGCTGAGACTCTGCATATCAGCATGAAAACCGTGCAGGCCTATTGCGCCCGTATCAAAGAGAAGCTCCATCTCATGAACGCCACCGAGCTCCTCCGCGAAGCCGTTCTCTGGAGCCAGCGCGAAGCCTCCTAAGCAAGCTGCGGAATAAATCCGACGAATCGCTGGTCTCGCGCGAGCGGCCATGTAGCCGCCGCCGTGACGCGGTGGTGGCAGAGTGCTGGAGCCCACACTTTCCCCGATTGAATAAGCGCTTCCTCAAGCCATCCCAACTGTAGGGCTCCATCCTACGCCATTATCAGCCCCCGCCCAACAGACAGCTTGCCCTCACTTGCGCTAGGGTTGCACCATGCGAAACTCCTATGGGAAGATGGTGGCCGCGAGTTTGAATGCGCGGCTGAGTTTGCTTAACAAAACCACAGGCAGCCTATCAGCTGCCCGAAACTGGGCTGATCCGGAAATCGAGCGCGAGCGCGCTTTCCTCATCAACTTTCTCAAGGAGATGTCCGATCGCCCGGCCTCCGCTGGGATAGCCGGAATTCTCGATGCCATCGCCGAGGAATTCAGCACGTTCCTTCACCGCGGCAAAGCCACCCACCGAAACGGCGCCCGGTAGGAATATCCCAAATCTCCCGGTATGAATTCAGCCATCCCCTCACCCACCCAGCAACGCCTGAGGATCTTGATGACCGAAAGCAACCCCCACTGGGGCGGCCAGCAATTTCGCCTGGCCCGCGAGGCGCAATGGCTCATGAAGGAAGGGCATGAGGTAATGGTCATATGCGGACGAACGAGCAGGCTGGCCGACCATTTGGCAAAGCACACGCCGGAAATCCCAGTTAAACCGATCCGCACCTGGAGCAGCGTGGCCGGATTTCTCTCGCTCGTGCGTACCGCCCAAAAATGGCGCCCGGATATCGTCCACACCCGCAGCGATAAGGATTCCGCCGCAGGTTGCTTTTTGAATCTCTGCGGCTGGAAAGTCGTGCGATCCCGCCATTCCTCCATCCCTCCCTACCTCAGCGCCCGTCGCAAATTCGCCTACCGCTCGGGAGCCACTCGCATCATTGCGGGAGCAGAGTTTATCCGACGAGATCTCGACGTGCTCGGCGGCGTGCCCGAGAGCATGGTCGACGTGGCCGGAGAAGGCGTGGACCTTGCCGAGTTCCACCCCGGCATCGATGGCAGCGCCTTCCGGCTGGAACACTCCATTCCACCCGACGCCCCAGTATTCGGAATGATCGCCATGGTTCGCTCCGAGAAAGGCCATCGGCACTTCATCTCCGCCGCGGTCGAAGTCCTGCGTTCAGTGCCAAATGCCAAATTTGTCATCGTGGGCGATGGGCCTCCCGTCGCCATGGCCAAGTTGAAGAGCCAGGCCGATCAGTTGTTTAAGAGAAGCGAGAAATCGCCGATAATCTTCACCGGTTTCCGGGAAGATATCCCCTCCATCATGGCCGCACTCGATATCGTCGTGGTCCCGGCTCTGCAGGCCGCCCAGACCCTCGTCATCCCGCAAGCCTTCGCCACCGGCAAGCCGGTCATCGCATCCCTCGTGGGCGGCATACCCGAATTGGTCAAGCACGACCGCAATGGCCTGCTCGTCCGCCCCGGCGACGATCGAGGCCTCGCGGCCACCATGATCTACCTGGCAACGTCTCCACAATTGATGCTCACCCTCGGCCAGGGTGGACTCGAATCCGCGCGAAAGGAACTGGTCTTTGCCGACAAAATGAGCCAGGTGGTCGCCAGCTATCGGAAAGCGCTGGACGCCCCGGCGCGAGCGCCAAGGAATTCCCTGCCATCAGCCAGGAATCGACCGCCGGAAACGCTCGCACGCGAGAATTGGAACGATGCTCCCTCAGGAACACCTGCCAAACGCGAAAGGCTTTCCGCTTTCACGCTCATCGAACTGCTCGTCGTCATCTCGATCATCGGAATTCTCGCTGCCCTCGCCCTTCCCGCCATTGCCGGAGCCCTCACCCGAGCTCAGATGACCCAGTCTCTGAGCAATATGAAGCAGCTTCATCTCGCCACCCAGCAAATGGCGCTCGACGGCTCAACCACCGGAGACTCAACCCTCTCGTGGCCCGATTCCAACAACTTCGCCTATTGGGCAACCAATCTCATCCCCTCCTACCTTACCACCAACGATTTTTGCAAGCTGCTCTCCACCGCCGGCGCGATTACACCCTACTGCGATCTGCCCAACGCTAATACCAACGGCATCGTGGCCTACCAGGTCTCCGAGCAGAGCGACGGCAACGTCATCTTTCTCTCCACCAGAAACGTCACCAACGGCTTCAACACCACCCCCGATCAGCTAAGCACCCTCTTCTCTGGCCGCGGCTTCGTGGTCTTCCACAAAGCCGGCGACGGTGCAGTCCTCCTGCCGAGACAGCTATCCGGCACCAACAACACCAACATCGTCGGCGTGTTTACCAGCATCTTGCCGTAGACAGCGACTTCGCGGAACCGCCGAAGCCCCTGCCAACAAACCCCTTTCCCGCAGAAAAATCGGGCCGGCGAGATTCGAACTCGCGACCTCTTGAACCCCATTCAAGCGCTCTACCAAGCTGAGCCACGGCCCGTTGCGGAAGGGTCAGAATCTCTCATTCCTCAAAAGTTTCAAGCGATAAAGATTTCCACTTTGAAAAAACCTTCCCGTCGCTAGGCTGTTTCCAGATGAAAAAAGTCGCGATTTTGGGGGCCAATGGCTACTCGGGCGAGGAATTATGCGCGATCCTCGCCCGGCACCCTCATGTCCAGATCACGGCGGTGACCTCCCGCCAGCATGCCGGCAAGAGCATTACCGAGGTATTGCCCCGCCTGACCGGCTCGATCGGCCTCGCAGGACTCAAGTTTTCCGAGCCGAGCGTCGAAAACATCAAGGCTTCCGGCGCGGAGTACGCCTTCCTCGCCCTGCCTCATGGCTTGGCCGCTGAATTTGCCGTGCCGCTCCTGGAAGCCGGGCTCAAGGTCATCGATCTAAGCGCAGACTTCCGCATTCAGGATGCCGCCGTATTCGAGGAATTCTACGGCGAACCTCACGCCGCCCCGGCCCTCCTCACCGAGGCCGTGTACGGCATCCCCGAAGTCCACCGCGCCGAGATCGCCCAGGCCCGGCTCGTCGCGTCGGCCGGCTGCTACCCCACCAGCATTCTCCTGCCGCTCATCCCTCTCTTAAAAGACAAGCTCATCAAGCCCGCCACCATCGTGGTCAGCAGCGCCAGCGGCGTGAGTGGCGCGGGCCGGAAAGCCGAGACCCCGCTCCTCTACGCCGAATGCAATGAAAGCCTCCGGGCCTACAGCGTGCCGAAACATCGCCACCTCTCCGAGATCGAGCAGGAGCTCAGCCTCGCAGCCGGCAGCAAAGTCGTCATCACCTTTGTCCCCCACCTCGCGCCCATGACCCGCGGCATTCACACCACCATCTTCACCGCGCCGGAAGAAGGCATCACCCTGGCCGACGTCGAAGCATCCTGGGAAAAGGCCTATGGTCACGAACCCTTCGTGCGGCTCATCGCCACGCTCCCCGACGTCAAATCTGTCGCCCACACCAATTTCTGCGATATCGCCGCCCGCCACGACGCGCGCACGGGCCGTATCCTGCTCTTCAGCGCCGAGGATAACCTCGTGAAGGGCGCCGCCGGACAAGCCGTGCAAAACTTCAACCTCATGGCGGGCCTGCCTGAGACCGAAAGCCTTTTATGATCAGAAAAATCCCCGGGGGCCTCACCGCTCCCGTCGGCTTCCTGTGCGGAAGCTCCTCCTCCGGCATCAAGAATCCCAAGGCCACCCGGCTCGATACCGCGCTCATCCTCTCCGAAGTCCCCTGCGCGACGGCCGCGACCTTTACGACCAACCTCGTCAAAGCCGCCCCCGTGCTCATCTCCATGGAGCACCTCAATTCTTCCAAAATCCGCGGCGTCGTCCTGAATAGCGGAAACGCCAATGCTTGTACCGGCGCGCCCGGAAAAGCCGACGCCCGCAGTATGGCCGCCGCCGCCGCCCAAGCCACCGGGCTGAAAAAAGAAGAATTCCTCGTCTGCTCCACCGGCCGCATCGGCGTCCCCATGCCCATGGACCGCATCGCCAAGGGCATCGCCAAGGTCACGCTCGATCGCGAAAGCAGCCTCCGTTGCGCCGAGGCCATCATGACCAGCGATACTTTTGCCAAGGAAGTCTCCTTTTCCGTAAAAACCGCCCAGGGCACCTTCCGCATCGGCGGCATCGCTAAGGGCGCCGGCATGATCGATCCCAACATGGCCACCATGCTTTGCGTGGTCACGACGGACGCCGCCATTCCCCAGCCCACTCTCCGCAAGGTGTTGAAAGCCTCCGTGGAGCACTCCTTCAATCGCATCACCATCGACGGCGACATGAGCACCAACGACACGGTGATCCTCCTGGCCAACGGTGCTTCCCAGATCACCCCTCCCCTCGATATCTTCCAAAAGGCCCTCGACCTCGTCAACCAGACCCTCGCCAAGATGATCGTCAAGGACGGTGAAGGCGTCACCAAGTTCGTCGAGATCGACCTCCGCGGAGCCGCTTCCGCCAAGGACGCCCGCCTCGCCGCCGAAGCCATCGCCAATTCCACCCTCGTCAAATGCGCTTGGGCCGGCGGCGACCCCAACTGGGGCCGCATCATGGATGCCATGGGCTACTGCGGCGCGCGCATGGTGGAAGAAAAGACCGACATCTATTACGAAACCCTCCCCGTGGTGAAAAACGGCCTCGTCGCTAAAACGCCCTCCGCTAAGGTTCGGGCCATCGCCGCCCGCCACGAATTTCGTATTAGGATTGAGATGGGCCTCGGCAAATTTTCGCATATAGTCTGGACCACCGACCTCACCGAAGAATACGTCCGTCTTAACCTTGGAGAATAAAGTGCATACCCCTCTCACCCCCGCCGCGCGGGCCGAAAGCCTCATCGAGGCACTTCCTTACATTCAGAAATTTCGCGGCCAGACCTTCGTCATCAAATACGGCGGCGCCGCCATGGAGGAAGACCAGATCGTCGAGCGCTTCCTCCGCGACATCGTTTTCCTCGAAGCCGTCGGCATCAATCCCGTCCTCGTCCACGGCGGCGGCAAAGCCATCACCTCCCGCATGCGCGACGCCGGCCTCAAGGCCCAATTTGTCAACGGCCTGCGCGTGACCGACAAAGACTCTATCAAAATCGTGGAGGACACCCTCGATCAGGAAATCAACCCTAAGATCGTCGAAACCCTAACCCGCTATGGTGGCAAAGCCGTGGGCTTTTCCGGCAAGACCATTTTCGGGGCCAAGAGGATGGGCCCCCAACGTCTCGACAATGGCGAGCAAATCGACATCGGTTTCGTCGGAGCGGCCGCCAGCATCAATGATCAGGCCATTCGCGCAACCATTCGCGAGGAAATCGTCCCAGTCATCAGCCCCATCGGGGCCGATGAATCGGGCGTCGTCTTGAATATCAACGCCGACGTCGCCGCCGCCGCTCTCGCCGCTTCTCTCAAGGCCAGCAAACTCATCTTCGTCAGCGATGTCCCCGGCATTATGCGCGATCCTTCCGTGAAGGACTCCCTCATTCCCACTGTTCGCTCGGCGGATGTCGAGGTGCTCATCAAGGAAAAGATCGTCGATGGCGGCATGATCCCCAAGGTCCAATCCGCCATGGACGCCCTGCGCAACGGCGTGGGCAAAATCCACATGATCGGCGGCCAAACCCTCCACTGCCTCCTCCTCGAGATCTTCACCAACGCCGGCATCGGCACCGAGATCATCCCTGAGTAGTTAATCGCGGCTTAGCCCACAAACCTCAGCCGCTCCTCAATCTCCTTCAGCGTGCGCGTAATGGGAATCCGCTGCCCGCTGGCCAGCACCACAATGTACTCGCCCACCCCCACGGCGATCACTTCCTTCACCTGCCGCAGATTCACCATGGCCGAGCGACTCACCCGATAAAAAAAATCCCTGGGCAACTGCTCCTCCAGCGCGCTCATCGTCTCGCGTTGAATGTGGCTCCCTCCCGCCACGTGCACCACCACATAGTTCCCCGCCGCCTCCAGCCATTGGATCTCCTCGATCGGCACAAAAGCCACCTTATCGCCATCACGAATCGACAGTCGGCTCACCCCGGCAGAAGCCTTGCGCTCGTTAAGCAGCGCGAGCAAGGCCTGTGGAAGCTCATGCCGTGAGGATTCCAGCCTCTCCGTCACCCGCCGCAACGATTCATAAAGTCGCTGCTTGTTCGTGGGCTTTAGCAAATAATCGATCGCCTTGGCCTCAAAAGCCTTCACCGCATGCTCGTCATGTCCCGTGACAAACACCACATGCGGCAACGCATTCGTCCCCAACTCGCGCAACACCTCGAAGCCATCCATCCCCGGCATCTGCACATCCAGCAGAATTAAATCCGGCTCGTGCTTCTGCACCGCCTCAACCGCCGAACGCCCATCCGCACACTCCGCCACGATCTCGATCTGGCTGTCGCCACTCAAGAATCGCCGCAGCCGGTCCCGCGCCAGCGGTTCATCGTCCACTATGATCACCCGCATTTTCATAAGGTACGAAACGGAATACTAATTTCCACTGCGGCTCCGCGATCATTGCAAATTCTAAGCCGCCCCGCGTCGCCATACAGTTCCATGAGCCGCGCCCTCGTATTGGCCAGCCCGATCCCCTCCCTCACCGCCCCTCCCGTCGGCAACCCCGGCCCATTGTCCACCACCGAAAAGAAAAGCCTCTGAGCCTCGCGCCACACCCGAATAACCAGTACTCCCACTCCCGTTTCCGGCTCCAGTCCATGACGAATCGCGTTTTCCACAATCGGCTGCAGGAGGAAAACCGGCACCAAAGCCGCGCGGGTCTCAGGTTGAACATCCACCTCCACTTTCAACCTCTCAGCCAGCCTCACCCGCTCAATCGCAAGATAGCGATCCATAAATTCCAACTCTCGCGTCAAAGGCCACTCCTGCTCCCCCGAGGTATCCAACGCCATCCGCAGCAACCCGCTTAGCGCCACCAGCATCTCATCCGCTGCTTCCGGCTTGGTGTGCACCAGCTCCGCAATCGCATTCAGCGAATTAAACAAAAAGTGCGGCTGCAGTTGCATGCGTAGCGCCTCCAGCCGTGCCTTGGCCAGACTTGCCTCCAATCCGAGCGTGCGCTTCTCGCGCTCCTGCGAACCACGGTAAAAATACACCGCATGCGCAATGCTAATGATCGCGAGATAGATCGGAAAACGGAACCCTAGAAAGAAAACAAAGTCCCCGCCAATCCCATGCCCACCGGGCGGCGGCGGTCTCATTCCCTCACCATGAGGCTTTCCCCCATCCTGGGGCCTTCCCTCACCCTGGCCATGCTCGCCGTCTTCGGAAAAGTGGAACTTCGGCGGCTGCGGCGGCACCACCATCTCCGCCCACACCATGGTTAGCGCAAAGGTCGCCAACGCACATGCCAAATGCAGCGGGATCGCCCGTCGCCAGCGCCCTGGGCCAAACGGGTAACGGGAGACAAAGCGAAAGAGCAAAGGCGTGAGAATTGCCCACGGCAGCCAATCGCGCGCCGCCATCCGCAGGGCATCCGCCTCTGGCATCGATACCGCCAGCGCGAATTGCCCGACCAGCACCAGGGCCAGCAATCCAAAGACTCCAAAGCTGATTAGCCAGCCGCGAAGCAATGGCTGAATCGGCGAGAACAAACGCATGCCCGCACCATAGTCCCCCGGCCCTCAACTGCAAAGCCTCTGGGACGAAGGCTCCCTTTTGTGCCGCGGAGCCTCCTTTGCCAGGGGCGAGTTTATCCCCGAAAATTCGGCCTTCGCAGCACGGCCACACGCCTTCATCCCATAGTCCGTGCAGGAGCGTCTCGGATCGATACCGTCGCCAATATGTCAATTAAGAGCCTCTTTGGGACCCTGCTCGCCCTCACCCTTCTCCCCGGCCTCGTTCAAACGATAAAAGCAGTTCCCGCCGACCCAAAGGAGCTCTTCGAGACCAGCCACATCTGGCCGGTTCAGCTAACCTTCACCCCCGAGCAGTGGGCCGCCATCGAGCCGGCAGGCCAAAATGGCGGCCCTGGAGGCGGGCACGGTGGCGCTGGCCCGGCGCAGTTCATCTCTCCGGTCTTCCTCTCTCACGGGGACCAAAATCAGGACGGCCAGATCTCCGCACCGGAGTTCCGTGCCCTGGCGGCACGGTGGTTCGATGAATGGGACAAGAAACAAACCGGAAAGCTCGACGCAGAACAACTGAAAGCCGGGCTCAAGTTTGTTTTCGCCCCTCCTGCCCCAGGCAAGGAAGGCGACAAATCCGCGCCTCGTGGCCAAGGCATGGTCGCCACCGAAGGCAAGCGCAACGGCCTGGCCGGAGCCAGTGGCGTGGACTTCCCCTACGTGCACGCGGATCTCACCTTTGACGGTGAGGCCATCAACGACATCGCGGCCCGCTACAAAGGAAACAACACCTACATGATGTCGCGCAATGCCCTGAAGCGCCCCCTCAAGCTCGACCTCAACAAATACGTGAAAGGCCAGAAGCTCGCCGAGATCTCGACCATCAATCTTCACAATAACGTCAACGACCCTGGCGCGATGAACGAGGCTCTTTCCTACCGCCTTTTCCGCGACGCCGGCGTGCCCGCTTCCCGCACCGCCTACGCCCGCGTATCGCTCACCGTTTCGGGCACTTATGACCACAAGTACATGGGCTTCTACACTATCGTGGAAAACATCGATAAGAACTTCATCAGCGAGCGCTTCGGCACCAAGAAAGGCGTGATCCTAAAGCCCACCACGCGCGATCTCTTCGCCGACCTCGGCGACGACTGGGCCAAGTACAACCAAATCTACGACCCAAAGGATGACATCTCGCAGGAAGATGCCCAACGCGTCATTGCCTTTGCCCGCCTCGTCACCAAGGCCGACGACTCCCAGTTTGCCGCCCAACTCCCCGACTTCCTCGATCTCGACGAATTCGCCCGCTACATGGCCGTGCTCGTGTGGCTCCCCTCCATGGATAGCCTCCTGGAGATGGGGCAAAATTTCTACGTCTACCTCAATCCCGCCACGAATAAATTTGTCTTCCTCCCCTGGGACTACGACCACTCCTTTGGCCAGTGGCCCATGGGCGGCGGTAGCCTGGATAAGCTCAGCATTCAAAAACCGTGGCGCGGGCAAAACCACTTCCTCGAGCGCGTCTTCAAGGTCGAAGCCTTTAAGAAACTCTACCTCGCGCATATGGCCGAGTTCAGCCAGACCATCTTCAAGCCCGAGCGCATCATTGCCCAGGTGGACGAACTCGCCCCCGTGATTCGGCCCGCCATCCAGGAGGAATCCGCCGAAAAGTTGGCCGCCTTCGACAAAACCATCGCCGGAAAAACGGATGCCCCCGAGCCTCAGGCCAAGCCGGACGGCCCCCGCCAGGCCCCTCCACGTGGAGCCGTCGCTCCCATCAAAGCCTTCGTCCCTCTCCGCGCCCAATCGGTCGTCGATCAACTCGCCGGCCAGATCGACGAACCAAAGGAGCCCGAAAACGGCCAGCGTGGCGGCTTCGGCCCGGAGTCGTTTCTCGCCGATTTCTTTATGGGCAAGCTCGACCTTGATAAAGATGGCCGCATTTCGCGGACAGAGTTCGTCGAGGGATTCAGCCACTGGTTCAAAGCCTGGGACACGGACAAAAACGAATTCCTGACCGAGGATGAACTCAGGGCGGGCATCGCAAAAGACTTCACCCCTCCCGGCCCCGGCGGCCCTCCTCCTCCGCAAAAAGCTCCCACCCCGGCAGGCTAGAGCCAGCCTAGCTGAGCCACGGCAGCTTCACCTTCGGCAAATCCCGATTCTCCGAACGGAACCAGAGAAGCCCACAGCCGATCAGCATAAAGACAGTGAATGGCCCCCAGGCGGCAATCTCCGGGGTAATACGGTGGCCTTTGCCCAGTGCAATAAAAAGGCTGCTGATAAAGACGAACGAGAAAAACAGCCCGATGGCCGTTGCGACTCCGCCCAGAATGCCACGGCGCGAATAAACAATGCCCATGGGCGCCGCCAGGAAGACAACCAGCAGACAAACCCACGGGAGAGCATAACGATATTGGAGCTGCGTCTGATAAGCCGCCAGCCGGTTCTCGGGAAAGTCGCTGTTGAACTTCAGGTAATCGTGCAACTCGGGCACCGACATCCAGTCGGGATTCATCACCGAGCTGGCAATACGCCAAGGCGTCTCGCTCCACCCGCTGATCTGCAGGCGCTCGGGCATCTCGGACTTCACGATGGTCCCGTCCGCATCCATCTCCAGGTATTTCACGCCTACTTTGAATTTGGCAGGCTTGAGCGTCCAGACCTTGGTGTGGGGATCGTATTGCGCGCGCTCGGCGATCCACTCCTTCACGATATTTCCCTGGGCATCCTTTTGCAGGATCGTCAAATCCATGATGTTATTATCAGCAGCGACGATGCGCCGCATGTACCAGAGGCGGTTGTCCTCGCGGTTGGGATATAGGTGAGCCACCAAGCCAGGCTCCCTATCGCTCTTCTTGCCCCGTTTGATATCGCGGAGCATCTGCTTTTTGATCATGTCCGCCTTCGGAGCACTCTCGTAGTTGAAGTGCCAGGTCACCCAAACCAAAACGCACCCCATCAGAAACAAAGGCACCAAAACGCGAATAACACTCACCCCGGCTCCGAGCATGGAGATGATCTCATTGGTCCGCGACATCGCCGTAAGGGAGTACAGCAAAGCCAGCAAACACGAGACCGGCATCGAGATGATGAGAATCGCGGGAATCTGCGATTGGTAGTACTCGATCAGGGTCCCGAATTCGGCCTTTCCAGTCAGGAAATCCTGTAGGTTGTCACTCAGATCGAAAATGAACCAAATCGCGACGAAGCCGACGAAACTATAAACAAAAGGCAGCAAAAACTTCTGCAGCACATAACGGTCCAGGATTCTCATTAAAACGGATCGGTATCCATACCGGCTATCTTGTACTCGGTCAACGGTTTCGCGCTCGGAAAGGGGGGAGCCTCGCGGGAGCGCTTCACGTAGGAACCCAACCGAAACCGGTACGAGAAGCGATTCCCAACGTATGAAAAACTCCCACCGTCCCTTCCGTATCAGTCCCCACCTGTCCCGGCTGGGAGTAGCCGCTGCCTCTCTGGCCTGCTTTGCATCCGCTTTCGCCCAGGACGGTCCGCCGCCGCTCCAAGCGACCGAAGCCCCTCAACCACAGCAGAATGTGGCGCCCACTCTCCTCTCTCCGGAGAGCCTCAATCAGCTTCTCGCTCCCATCGCGCTCTACCCCGACGCCCTCATTGCCCTCATCCTCCCCGCCTCCACCGTTCCGTCCGATGTCGTATTGGCCTCCCGCTATCTTTCCGCGAATGGTGATCCCAACCAAATTGCCAGCCAGCCGTGGGATCCCAGCGTCCAATCTTTGGCCGCCTATCCCGATGTGGTCACCTGGATGGACCAAAATCTCCAGTGGACCACCAGTCTCGGCCAGGCCTTTGTCTCCCAGCCGGCCGATGTGATGAATGCCATCCAGGCTCTGAGAAACCAGGCCAAGGCCGCGGGCAACCTCGTCGACACACCCCAGCAAAAGGTGGTTCAGGAAGAAAAGGTCATTCGCATTGTCCCCGCCGAGCCGGAATACATTTATCCGCCTCAGTACGATCCCGAGGTGGTTTATGTCCAACGCTACTCTCAGGATGTCGGCCCTTTGGTGACCTTCGGCATCGGTTTCGCGGTCGGCTCGTGGCTCAACTACGATTGCGACTGGGAAGACCGCCAGATTTATCGCGGCGATTGGCAACCCGGCTGGGACTACAATCGCTACGGCCGCAATGGGCACCACGGCGATGGTAACCGCAACGGCGGCGGCAATGTGGTCAACGTCGTCAACATCAACCAAAACACCGCTCAGGTCTGGCGCCCCAGTGCCCGGGCCAATCAGCAGATCGTCCAACAGCAGCAACGCATCGCCCGCACCTCCAACCTGCAGACTTCAGCCAATGGCAACCAGGCCGTCGCCGCAAACAACCGTGTGATACCTCGCCCCTCCCAACCAAGGTTTGAGAATCGCAACGGCGGCAATCGCAACGACCGGAATGGCGCCGCCCAAAATCAGCAGCCTCCGACAACGTCCCGGCAGAATCCCGTGAACTCAAGCGCATTGGTTGACCCTGCCAGCGGAGCTACCTTGGCCAATCCAAGCACGCCTCCAAATGTTCCCGGCCAAAAAGGCAAGCCTCTCACCACCGCGAATCAAAATGGGAATAATCCGGCCAACCGTCCCGGCAATCAGCATAACCGGCCACAGACCAACGCGAATCCCGTCAATCCCGACCAGATTCCTCCGGCAACGCAGGCGACTACGGCGGTGAATCCGAACGGTTCGACGCAGCCCAATAAAGGCCAGGGCAACAAGCACAACCCTCAGTCAACGACTCCTAACGCTCCCGCTCAGGCCGTTGCACCGGTGACTTCTCCTCAGACCGCTGCCCCCTCGGTAGCGACGCCGAATTCCCCCAACAACCAGGGCAACAAGCATCACCAAAACACCCGCCCCAACACCCCGGCCCCGCAAGCGCAGAGCCCTCAGGTACAAAGCCCCACCTCGGCAGCCCCTCAAGTTCAGTCTGCGCAACCTCAGTCGGGCAATAAACATCACAATCCTCAGCCTCAGACCCAACAGGCTCAGCCCCAAACTCAGAAGCCGCAGCCAGCTCCCCAGAAACATCAGTCTCAGCCTCAGCAGCCTCAGGCTCAGCCCCAGCAGCAACCCGCTCCGAAACACCAGGACCAGCCGTCCCACAAACCACAGCCTCAGCCGCAGCAACAACCGGCCCCGAAACATCAGGAACAGCAATCCAAGCCGCAACAACAGCAGCCTCGTCCTCAAAAACAGGAAGCTCCAAAACATCAGGAGCAGCCGAAGCACCAGGAGCAACCCAAGTCCGCGCCCGCCCCTCAAAAGCAGGCCCCTGCCGCCAGCGCTCCTCAAGGCCACGGCCAGAAGCCAGCCGATAAGAAGAAAGACGACAAGAAGGACAATAACTAATCGGCCGAGGCCGCGGTATCCGGGCTGGCATGGTGGGGAAAAACTCCCCACCATTTGCCGTAATGAGTAGAGACTTCGAGGAACTGGACTACCGGCCAACACCCATGGGCGATCTCACGCTGCGGCGGAGACGTTTGCCCATGCTCGACAATTTGGAGGTCTTCGAGGTCAAGCTGGGCGAGGCCTTCCTCATGTCCAGCCTCTTCCACGAGGTCGAAGTTGCGCTCTCCGTTCTTGGGCTGAAAGACCTGCCCGCTCCGCTCGACGTGGTGGTCGGCGGCCTCGGCCTCGGCTACACCGCCGTCGCCGCCCTGAAGCACGATACCGTGAGCTCGCTCCTCGTCGTCGACACCATGGAAGCCGTCATCGAATGGCACCAGCGTGGCATCGTGCCCCTCGGCCCCATCCTCACCTCCGACCCGCGCTGCCGCTTGGTTCACGGGGATTTCTTCGCCATGGCCGCGGCGCCCGCGGCAGGCTTCGATCCGCTCTCTCCCGCCCGCCGCTTCCACGCCGTGCTCCTCGACATCGACCACTCACCCACTAATCTCCTGCACCCGCGCCACGGTGCCTTTTACAGCCCGGAAGGCCTGGCCCTCCTCGCCTCCCATCTTCACCCCGGCGGCGTCTTCGGCCTCTGGTCCGACGATCCCCCCTCCACGGAATTCACCGACGCCCTCCGCGCTGTTTTCGCCGAGGTGGAATCCCACATCGTCACCTTTCACAATCCCCTCCTCGATACCGAGTCAGCCAGCACCGTCTACGTCGCCCGCAAATCCAAAGCGCTCAGCAAGTCCGACGTAACCCCGCCCGAAGACATTCCCGCCCTCACCTCCCCGCAGCCCACCAACTCCTTTGCCGCGCCCATCTTCAAAGGCTGGGTCAAGCCCGGCCCCATCCCTCCCGGAGCCCAGGGCCAGGGACCACACATTGAAGCCGGCGAAACACTCGACGCCATCAGCGGCTACTTCCGGCTCTTTCAATTGTCCGACGGACATCGTTTCTCCACCGACGACGTTCTCACCGCCTGGTACGGCACCAGCCAGAGCCCCTCCGCCCGCACCGTGCTGGATCTCGGCAGCGGCGTCGGCACCGTCGGCATGATCGCCGCCTGGCGACTCCAGGGCGCCCGCTTCGTCACCGTTGAAGCCCAGGACGAAAGCGTCCGCCTCGCGCGAAAATCGGCCCAATGGAATGGACTCACCGACCGCTACGAAATCCGGCAAGGCGACTTTCGCGATCCCGGCATCTTAAGCGCGGCCGAAACCTTCGACCTCATCCTTGGCAGCCCGCCCTACTTCCCCATCGGCAGCGGACCCGAGGGTGACCACCCCCAAAAAATCGCCTGCCGCTTCGAGTTGCGCGGCACCGTGGCCGACTACTGCGCCACCGCCGCTAAGCATCTCGCCCCAGGCGGCTTCTTCGCCTGCGTCTTCCCCATCCAACCCGAAGATCAGCGCCAGCGCGTCATCGCCGGAGCCGCCGCCGCCGGCCTCACCATCATCCGCTGGCGCCCCATCATCCTCCGCGAAGACGCCGCCCCCCTCCTCGCCCTCTTCGGCCTCATGCGCGCCACCGACCTCCCCGAAAAAATCCGCAATCAGTCCCTCCCCGAGCCCCCCCTCACCATCCGCCAGCGCGACGGCACCGTCACCCCCGAATACATCGCCACCAAACTCTCCTTCGGCTTCCCTCCCTAAGCAGCTGGGAAAAAGCTCGCGCGGCCTTTCCGCGCCGAATCCCAAACATCAACGCAAAAACCGCCCCAACGGCCAGCGGTTATAGGTAGGGCCGTCGCGCTGCGAGGGCCGTCGATGCAGCAAAGCCGGGCAAGGCATACACCGGCCTGCTTTAGCCCGAGCTACGCTCCGCATCACCCTCACCCCTTCCGCCGAAAACAAATATCCAAATGATCATCCACCATCCCCACCGCCTGCATGAACGCATAGCAAATCGTCGTCCCCACAAACTTAAACCCCCGCTTCTTCAGATCCTTGCTCATCGCATCCGACTCCGCCGTGCGATCAATCGCATCCGCCATCGAATGCCGCTTATGCCGGATGGTCTTCCCACCCACGAACTGCCAGATGTAGCGATCAAAGGTTCCAAACTCCTTCTGCACCTCCAGAAACGCCTTCGCATTCCCAATCGTCGCCGCCACCTTGAGCCGATTACGAATAATCCCCGGATTCGCCAATAGCTCGGCCACCTTGCGGTCCCCATAGCGCGCGATCTTCTTCGCATCGAAATTGTCAAATGCCTCGCGATAAGTCTCCCGCTTCTTCAACACCGTCAGCCAGCTCAAGCCTGCCTGCGCGCCTTCGAGATTAATCATCTCAAAGAGCACCCGGTCGTCATGCACCGGCACGCCCCATTCCTTGTCGTGGTAATCCTGATAGATTTTCGTCTCGCCCGCCCAAGGGCACCGCACGCGCTCTTTCTTCATCGCCGCATTATGCGTCAAAGAGTGCTTCCGCAAATGCCAAACCAATCGAATAATGGCCCCATGGAAAAAGAAGCAAAACTCCGCATCGCCGTCACCGGCGGCAGCGGCAAGGCCGGCCACGCCTGCGTGGCCGATCTGCTGGCCCACGGCTACGAAGTGCTCAACCTGGACTCCAAGCCCCCGACTGAAAAAGTTTGCCCGTTTCTCTCCGTCGATCTCACCGATTTTGGCCAGGCCATGGATGCCTTCGCTCCCACCGGTGCGCCCCTCCACGCCATTGTCCACTTCGCCGCCATCCCCGCCCCCCGCCAATTCAGCGATGCCGTAACCTTCCAAAACAACATCATGAGCACCTACAACGTGTTCGAAGCCGCCCGCCGCCTCGGCATCAGGAACGTCGTCTGGGCCTCCAGCGAAACCGTCCTCGGCCTCCCCTTCGACACACCGCCGCCCTACGTGCCGGTGGATGAAGAATATCCCGGCCGCCCTGAAAGCGCCTATTCGCTCTCCAAATTGCTCGGCGAAGAAATGGCCGTGCAATACTGCCGCTGGGACCCCGAGATGAAAATCATCGGCCTGCGTTTTTCCAACGTGATGGCCCCCGAGGATTACCAGACTTTTCCCGAATACGAGAAAGACCCCAAGCGACGCAAATGGAACCTCTGGGGCTACATCGATGCCCGCGACGCCGCCCAGGCGACGCGCAAGGCCGTTGAATCCAGCCTCAAGGGCGCTGAGATCTTCATCATCGCCAATGACGACACCGTCGTTTCCCAACCCAACTCCAAACTGCTGGCCGATCACTTCCCCGACGTGCCGGTGAAGAGAAAATTCGCCCCGAACGAGACCTTGCTTTCCAACGAAAAAGCCAGGCGCATCCTCGGATACGCTCCGCAGTACGGTTGGCGCAAATAGCCACGCGAATCTCGCTGGCTTCCTGCCGCAAAAGTCGCTAGTGCTTGAGCATTCCCCTTCCTCTCCCCAATCCCTTATACTCCGATGAAAATCCGACCGCTCCTACTTCTCTCCGCCCTGTTGATTTCGGCTCTGCCCGCGGCCCGCGCCGCGTCTTCCAACCTCGACCCAAAGGCCCTTGAGCTCCTCAAGAGCATGAGTTCCACCCTGAGCTCGGCCAAGGCTTTCACCTATAAATCACGCAGCATCGTGGAAGCGCCTTCCCGCACCGGGCAATTCATCACCCTGTTCTCGAATGCCGAGGTCTCCGTCCAGCGCCCCAACAAGATCAGCGCCTGCCTCACTGGCGAAGCTCCCAACTTCTGCTTCCTCTACGACGGCAAGACCGCCGCCGCCTATGCCCCCGGCACGAAGACCTACTCCGAGTCTCCCGCTCCCTCCACCATCGATGCCATGCTCCCCGCTTTGGAAAACGAGACCGGCATCCGCTTCGTCACCGCTCCCCTGCTCCTCAGCAATCCCTATGCGGTTCTAACCAAAGGCCTGGAAAGCGCCATCGTGGTCGGCCCGGCCAAGGTCGACGGTGTGGCCTGCGAGCACCTCGCCTTTCGCTCGCCCGGCGTGAACTGGGAGATCTGGATCGAATCGGGTTCCACCCCGCTCCCCCGCCGTATGGCCGTCACCTTCACGGACAAGCCCAATTTCCCCCGCACCCTGGTCGAATTCTCCAGCTGGAACCTCCATCCCTGGCTCTGCCAAAGCTGCTTTGTCTTCAAGAAGCCAGCCGGTGCCACGGAAATCCCCTTCCGCTCCGTCTTTAAGCCCAAAGGCCGCTAAACCCGCGCATCCGAGAATATCCCTATGAAATCTCCCTTCTCACTCCTCTCCATGGTGGCCGCCTGCGTCGCCCTTTCCTTTGCCCAGACCAGCTGCACCAGCACTGGAGTCTACACCACGGGGCCGGCTCCCGTTTACGGAGGCTACTCCACCTACGGCGTGGCCACCTATGGAGCCCCCGGCTTCTACCACGGAGCCTATGGTTCCTATAATTCCTACTCCGCCTACGGCGCTCACTACGGCAATACCGGCGTCTATCGCAACTCCAACGGTACCTACGCTTACAACCACAACGGCACCGGCGCGGCCTATGGCGCTCGCGGTGGCTCGGCCTCCTGGAGCGATGGCTCGGGCAGTGCCACTGGATGGCGCGGCAGTACCGCCTCTTGGGACAATGGCTCGGGCAGCGCCAGCGGATATCGCGGCGGCTCAGCCTCCTGGAGCAACGGTTCCGGCTCGTGGAGCGGAGCCAATGGTCGCTCTGGATCCTGGAGCGGCGGACGCAGATAGAGATTCCGACCCCGCCAGCAAGCTGGCCAGCCACCGATGAGACCAGTTGCATTTTCGGTTGCGCCCTAGGCGCGGTGTGGTAGGTTCCGCGCGTATGCGCCGCTTTTTAACCCCTGGGCTGCTCTCGCTGCTGCTGGCAATCGTCCATTGCCAGGCGATCACCTTCTATTCGACCGGCGACCCCAGCTTCAACACCACTGCCCCGACGGGTCTACTGGCCGGCAGCGGCTGGCAATACCAGGGACAATGGTTCTCCGACCTGGGCACACCGATCGCTCCGAATTACTTCATCACCGCCAAGCACATCGGCGGAACGGTCGGGGCGAGCTTCGTTTATGGAGGAACAACCTATACCTCCACAGCGTTTTACGACGATCCGAATAGCGATCTGCGCATTGTGCAGGTGAATGGCACCTTTTCCAGCTATGCTCCTCTGTATACGGGCACCAGCGAGGTGGGCAGTTCCATTGTCATGTTTGGCCGCGGCACCCAACGAGGCTCGGCAGTAACCCTGAGCGGAACCGCCAAGGGCTGGCTCTGGGGCACCAATGACGACACGATGCGCTGGGGCGAAAACACCATCTCGGCCATCTACGACGGCGGAGTGCAATATGGCTCCAACTTGCTGGGTATGACCTTCAGCAGCGACGCTGGCGTCAACGAGGGCGTTTACTCCGCGGGCGACTCCGGCGGTGCCGTCTTCATCCTCGACGGCGGCACCTGGAAGCTGGCCGGCATCAACTCCTACGTCGACGGCCCCTACGGCCTCACCTCAAATCCGGGCGACAATCCCTTCGACGCCGCACTCTTCGATACCACCGGCTACTGGGGCGACACCCTGAACGGCTGGGTGAGTAATCCCGGTCCCGATCTATCCTACGCAACCCGCATCTCGAGCAGCCAGACCTGGATCGCCAGCGTAATTCCCGAACCCTCGACCTACGCGCTGCTGGGATTGGGCGGGGTGGTTTTCTTTGCGGTTCGCAAACGGCGCACCTTTGCCGCCGGCAACTAATCTTCATTGGCGAGGAGAAGCTACTCTTTGTTGATGATATCCGCCTCCTCCAGATAATCAGCGAGTTCGGTTGTTTATTGGGGCATTATCGCGAGAAAAAATGCCCCCTCTATTTAGAGGTCTATTCGCCTCCGTGCATTCCCGCTATACACGCGGCGCACCGCACAACCATCTGCATGAAAAAACATCTTCGCACCCTCACTTCTCAATATGGCGCCCGTGAAGCAAGACTGGCCTGGCGCACGTGGTCGCTGACGGTGGTGGCTCTGCTGGCGAGCCTGTTGCCCATGGCGGCGCAGGACTTTTCCAACTGGACGGCAGGCGCGGGGAGTTGGGACGGGGAAGGAAACTGGGACAATGGAGTGCCGAGCCCAGCGACGTCTGCCTACTTCAATAACTCGGGCACGGCGAATGTGTCGGTGGGTGTCTCAAGTACCTTCATCTCGCTGCAAATGGGCACAACCTTCCACGGGGGCGGCACGGTCAATATTTCGGGTGGACATCTGGAGGGGGTGGACACAGGCGTGAGCGCGATGATCGGGCAGGCGGAGGACACCCATGCGGTGGTAAATATGACGAGCGGAACCTGGAACAACGCGGGAGAGATCAAGTTGGCCGCCGGACCATCCGATGGCACCGTGAATCTCTCGGGCGGTTTGTTAACGAGCGCCAATGTGTACATCGCCGTGGCGGAGGGTGGCCGAGGCATAGTGTCAGTATCCGGTGGGACGTGGAACGCCGCGGACATCTCGGTGGGGACAAGCGCGGTGGGTAGCCTTAATATCAGCGGGGGTTTGGTGACGAGCAGTGGTAACTTCGGCGCCGAGGTAGGAAGTAGTAGCGGAGCCCGGGGTACGGTGCTGGTAACCGGCGGGACCTGGAATAACAACGGCGGCATGTTCATCGGGGCGTCGGGTACGGGCTCAATGAGGATCGAGGCTGGTACGGTCGCAAGCGTCAACAGCGCAATCGGATTTGACTCCAGGAGCCATGGTGCTGTGACCGTGACGGGCAGCGACGCCACGTGGACGAACTCGGGCTATCTCAAGGTTGGCGTGTTTGGATCGAACGCAACCCTGACGCTGGAGGACGGAGGGTTGACGCAAGTGGTTGGAGATCTGACCTTTTCGGAGGCCGGGGGCACCGGGAATTATATCCGCCTGAATGGCGGGTATATCGCGCTGTTTAGTGACCGGATTTCAGAGATCGAAGGGCTGATCGCGCAGGGGGTATTCCAGGTGTGGAACGGTACGGCGTGGGAGAGCGCGACCGATACCAATGCGTTTTCCTACGGCTACTTCCTGAGCGACGAGGCGGCGGAGGCTTTCTGCAACCGCGAGGGACTGGGCAGCTACACAATCCTGACCGCCACCAGCAACGCGGTCCCAGAGCCCACCACCTGGGCGCTTCTCGGCCTTGGTACCGCGGTGCTGGGCTTCCAAATCCGCCGTCGCCAGACCGCCTAAGTACTCCCCGGACTCTCAGAGAGAGCAGAGGCCTGCGAACCAATTGTCGCAATTTTCATATGAGGGTTCCCGCTTGATTTGATCGAGGGCTCAGTGCGCTGCTTCAAGGATCAACGCGCAATGTCGGATAGCACAGAGTCGCGCTCGGATCCGGGCTAAGCTACACTTAGTCTGTCTCTCTTCGCTCGGCTCGAACTACGTTTCTCATCCCACGGGGAGTCTTTTGATTCGCTTCGCGAAATGGCGGAAGGGGTGGGATTCGAACCCACGGTGCCTTTTACAGCACGCTCGATTTCGAGTCGAGTGCCTTCGACCGGGCTCAGCCACCCTTCCGTTTAATCATCAATAACTTGCCAGGAGAGACTCCGAGCAGGGTCAGATGTTTTACACGGATATTTTACGCTGCGCAAGTCTCAAGCTCAAGTGGGAGATTACTTCTCCGCTATCCGCTCCAGGCGCCGCCGTTGATGTCCAGAGTCGCACCAGTGATGAAGCCCTGAGCTTCCGAAGCCAGAAAGGCCACTGCACGGGCCACGTCGGCGGGAGACCCAGCCCGGCCCAAGGGAATGGACTTTATGGTTTCCTCGGCGGAGGCCTTGGTGGTGTGGGTTTGATGGAAGCGCGTCTCGAGAATGAGGCCGGGTGCTACGGCATTGACGCGGATGCCGAATGGGCCTAGCTCCACAGCAAGCGCGCGGGTCCAAGCGAGGAGTGCGCCCTTGGCAGAGGAATAGACGAGCGAACCGGGATGGCCGCCTTTGCGTCCTGCGAGGGACGATAGGTTGACGACACTCGCGCCGGTTTGCGACCCGGAAGCTTTCAGGTGCGGCACGGCATGGCGGGTGGCCAGCAGGCAGGTGGTCATGTTGACATCGATGACACTTTGCCAGAAGGCGAGGTCAATTTCTTCCAATCGCCGGCGGCCGACGATGTCGCCGGCGTTGTTGATGAGAAGGTCGAGCCCGCCGAGAACTTTAACCGCCTCCTCCACCACCGCGGCTGCGCCGGACTCGGAGATGAGATCGCCTTGGAAGCAAGCCACGCGGGAGGTTTCCGGTGCAGCGGCTTGAATGGCATGCGCACCTTCCGCACTGGATCGGTAGTGGATCGCGACATGGCAACCCTGGCGCAGCAATTCCTCCACGATGGCGCGACCGATGCCCTGGCCTCCGCCGGTAACGAGGGCGCGCTTTCCTGCGAGGCTATTCGAGGGGGAAAACATATGTGATAATTATTAAATACCGCAACATCCGGCGTCAAGCAAGTGTCCCCCACCCTTTCGCTTCGACTGGCTTGATTCATTTCGCGAAATCTCCAACATGGCCGCGATGGCAAATCTTTCTCTCCTCGTCCTCGCCGCTGGAATGGGCAGCCGATATGGCGGCCTGAAACAACTCGATCCCATGGGACCGTCCGGCGAAACCCTGCTCGATTATTCCGTGTACGATGCCCTGCAGGCGGGCTTTGACCGGATCGTCTTTCTCATCCGCCGCGATATCGATGCGGAATTCCGCTCGAAGGTTGGCGCACGTTACGATGGCCGTGTGGCGGTGGACTACGCCTACCAGGAACTAACCGCCCTGCCCGGCGGCTACACGGTACCGGAAGGCCGCACCAAGCCCTGGGGCACGGCGCATGCGGTGTGGTGTGCGCGCGATGTGCTCGCCGAACCGTTTGCCGCGATCAATGCGGACGATTTCTACGGGCGGAAATCCTACGAGATCGTGGGCAACTTCCTGAAGGCCGGCGATCCCAAGGGGACGAAGTTTGCCATGGCGGGCTATCATCTCTGCAACACCCTCTCGGATCACGGCACGGTGGCCCGCGGCATTTGCAAGGCGGATGCCAATGGCGAGCTTGTGAATATCGAGGAGTGCACGGGCATCGAGCGCAAGAACGGCCAGATCCAGCAACAGGATCCCGATGGCACGGTGCGCACGTTTGAGGAGCAGGTGCCGGTCTCGATGAATTTCTGGGGGCTCACTCCGGCGGTATTTCCGCTGCTGGAGGACCGGCTGGTCGAGTTCCTCAAGAGCAATGCCAATGAAGCGAAGGCGGAGTGCTACATCCCGACGGCGATTGGCGAGATGGTCACGCGGGGCGAAGCGTCCGTGAAGGTGCTGCCGACGGATGCCTCGTGGTTTGGCGTGACGTATCGCGACGATAAGCCGCTGGTAACGGCGGCTCTGGCCGAGCAACACGCCAAGGGTACCTATCCCGCCTCGCTGTGGGCGTAAGGCAGGCCATCGGAGAGGCGCGGCTCTACGGCATTCTCGACCTTGGCTATGTCAAGCCGGAGCAGGCGGTGACCATGGCGGCGCGTGTGCTGGCGGGCGGAGTCGGAATTCTACAGCTTCGCGGCAAGGGTCTGCCGAAGGACCTGCTGTGCTCCCTTGGCCAGGAAGTCTCCCCACTGTGTCGGGATCGCGGAGTGCCTTTTGTGATCAATGATTATCCCGATCTTGTCGCCGCCAACGGAGCTGATGGCGTGCACATTGGCCAGGACGACATGAGCGTGGCCGAGGCCCGGGCGCTGCTGGGGCCGGAGGCCATCATCGGAAAATCCACGCATAGCCTGGACCAGGTGCGGGCGGCCAGTGCGGAAGCGCCGGATTACATTGGCTTTGGCCCACTCTTTTCCACGGCGACTAAGCCTGACTACGCGCCGATCGGCCTCGAAGACATTACGGAAGCGCATCGGCTGATCAACTGCCCCATTTTCTGCATCGGGGGAATCAAGCGTGAGAACCTCGCTGGCATCGTGGCGGCGGGGGCACGGAGAGCCGTAGTGGTCTCCGGCATTCTGCAGGCGCCGGACGTGGAGGCGTATTGCCGGGATTTGCTATGCATACTTCCCGCCCGGCCGCAGGCCGCGGACTAAGCGCCGGCTTGCCATCGCGGGAAATCGCGATAACTTGTGAGTTATGCGCTCTCCCTCGATCGGGCTCGTCGCGTTGGTCGGCTGTGCACTGCCCCTGTGCCCAGCGAAGGCTTTGATGACCTTTGGGGGCAGCAACTCGACGAATATCACGGATCCCGGCAACGGCCTGCCTTGGAAAAACGTGGTGGAAATCGAGAGCGGCTCGGGTACTCCTGATGGATCCGGCGTTTATCTCGGCAACCAATTTGTCCTCACGGCGAACCACGTTGGGCCCGTCTCGCAGATCAATATCGGCGGGACGCTCTTCTTTGTGGATACCTCTTTCAATGCCTCTTACGCAGGAGGCTCGTTTTCCGGTGGTTTCTCGCAGATCGGGAGCACCGACCTCAAGGTGGTGCGGCTGACGCAGAACCCGGTAACCAGCGGTGTGACGGGGCTGCAGACGATCAATCTGAATACTTCCTCGGTACGCGACGTGAATCCGCTCACGACCAACTACATTGTGGGCTATGGCGAGGGCAAGGGCACGGCGGTGGTTGGGACCGGCACCGGCGGATGGAACTGGGACGCGGGCTCGGTGGGAGTCGAGCGCTGGGGCACAAATAATGTCTCCGGGGTGCTAAATGGCGCAGTGAATGGCGCGATGACCACCAACACGCTCTACACGACCTTCGACAGCACGAGCGGGGCCGACGAGGCCGCGGTGGAGCTGGACGACTCGGGCGGGACGCTCTTTGTGCAATCAGGTGGGACCTGGTACCTCACGGGAATCACCCTGTACGTCTCGACCAATGGAACCTCCTACTACAACGGAGATCCCAACAACGCTGGCGGGCCCAGCGTGAACTTCTTTGGCCGGATCTCTGACTACGAAACCACGATCAATGCCGCCATTGCCGTGCCGGAGCCCGATGGTTTGTGGTTGCTACTGGGAGGGCTTGGGGCGCTGCTCGTGTTCCGTCGCTATCGGATGGCGAGAGCCCGCTGAGAGTGCTTCGGCACGTTTTCCAAGAAATCCGCTTGCAGAAACGCCCGGCGTGAGGATTCTCCAAGGGATGCGAAAGCTGATATCTGCTGCTCTTTTCCTCCTCTGCGCGACGGCTGCGTGGGCCCAACAAGCGCCGGGTGAATACATCGTGCTGACGGGTTCGCCCGCGTTGATGGAATGGGAGAAATTCAAGGCCGCTCCGCATGATAAATGGTGGGGTAACTTTGTGCGCGCCTCGCGTGTCCGTATCGAGCAGATCCGCACCCAGAATCCCACGGCGCCCATCACCTGGCTGGTCTACAAGCCCGGCTACGTGCGGCGGAGCTCGCATCAGGACAAGACGGACCTGATCCCGAACATCCTGAGCGTGCGCGACAAGTATAACTTGAATCTCGTGTGGGTGGACAATGGCCAGGACGTGATCAACTACCTCAATGGTGGCCGGGATCGAAACCAAGTGAAGATTGCGGATTTTGAATACTTTGGGCACTCGAACCGCGCCTGTTTCATGCTGGATTACAGCAACGAGATCGACAGCGCCTCAAAGGCCTGGCTGCACGAGGACGACCTCAAGGGCATCCACCGGGGACTCTTTACCCGCGACGCGCACGTCAAGAGCTGGGGCTGCTACACCGGTGAGAGCATGAGCGCCAAATGGAAAGCAGCGACCGGTAAGAAGATGATCGGCGCGATCGGCAAGACGGATTACGCCCTGTGCCCGGACAATGGGTGGATCCCGCAACTCAGCCCCGGCGGGCGCTGGGGCGGGTAGGAGTTTTTCGACTAGCCGTGAGAGGTTTCAAACCGCTGATCGCAAGATGAGCCCCTCTCCTAGATGAGGTACTCCGGGCGAGTGCCGCTATCTGTAGTAGTAGCGTGACGTTGCGTTTAACTCGCTGAACCAGCTCTTCGGTTCCCTCTACGGGAAATGGTGAATTGAAGCGACGCCTGCCGAAGGCTTTGGAATCGTAAATCGGAGAGATCGCCCGCTGGGCGAAACGGTGCGCAACACCGTTGCTACAGCTAAGTGGCTCCTGCGGAGCGGTTGAACAAGCCTCCTACAGAGTCGGCGCGGTGCGGACTTTGCTCTCCCAGCGGGTGAGCAGGTGGATCACGACGTTGGTGCCGAACTTGTAGGTGGTCGCAAGGGACTCCGGCGTGATGTTGCGCAAGTAGATTTCGCGGTTCTCGAAGATGATCCGGTTGATCGCGATGAACTGATCCCTTGCATCCTTGCGGGTGTCAATCTGGCCCTGGCCATTGATGCCGATCTGCCACATGTCGCCGTAATCGTTGGCGGTGTAGAGAATGGCGATTTCTCCGTAGATTTTCAGCGCGTAGACGGGCTCCTTGTAGAAGTTCAGGCCGGGGGGCACTTCCTTCACGTCGGGAAAGTAGGTCTGGGTGTAGATGGGATGATTCGCTGGGAGCGGCTCGAAATTTTTATCCACGTCGGGGATGACGCGGCGCATCTCGCGGCGGAAGGCGATATCGAAACGGGAACGCAGGCCGGGCAGCGAGCTGTCGCCCCAGATGCAGCCGCCAAGGCGCACGTACTTCTGGAGGTTCTCCACTTCCTTGTCGCTGAGTTTGAAATCGCGGGTGCCGGTGAGGAAGATGAAGGGCGGCTTGATCGAGAAGATCTCGTCGCTGTCGAGCTTGATGGCCTTGACGTTCTTGTAGTTGGTCTTGATCTTGTCCTTCGACCAAAAGCTCATGATGTAGAGGAGATTTGGCAGGCTGCCTTTCTCGATCTTGTTTTGGACGATTTCGACCGTGGAGTTCCAGTTGCCGCCGTTATATTGGCCAAGGTAAGCGGTGAACTCGAACTCGCGGGAGCGAACACCTGTGCCAGCACCCTGACCTTTGCCCCAGCCGCCGGTGAAGGCCTTGATCTGTGAGGCCTGCGCGGTGGTGAGCCCATCCACACTCACCTGCGGGGCCTGGGTGGTGACCTGCGTGGTGGTGGGCTGCGTGGGCGTGGTAACCGGCGCGGTGATGGTGGGATTCATCGCGAAGTTCATCGGGTTCACCGCCGTGGTGGTGATGGTCTTGATCTCCGAGGCCGCCGTGGGCGTGGCTACGGTCGCAACGTTGAAAGTGGTCTGCTGCTGTTGCTGCTGGGGCTGCGGAGGAGTCTGATCGGGATCGGCCTGAACGAAGCCGGAATCGCCACCTTCAAAGTCTGGCGGCTCGGTTTTGGCCTGGAAAAGAATCGTGCCACCGAAGATCGCGATGATGATCGCGTGCAGGGTGAACGAAATGGTGAAATCCCGCGAGTTGCTGAATTTATCAATAAATTTCTGAACGAACGGGGGAAGCTCCTTGGCCATCGCACCACTCTAGCTGCGGAACCCCTTCTCTTTCAAGCCTCAATCGTCCCCTCGCCTAGAGATATTTCTGCATCCACTTGAGCGTGGTCGCGACAACCTTGCGACGGTCCGCGCCGAGGCTAAAAACGTGATCGGCCCCGGGGAGAATGAGGTGCTTTTTCACCGCTGGAGCGCTCCGAAAGAACCCGGCAAAAGTCTCGGCAAAGCCCTCAATGTCACGGTCGCCCTGGATCTGGAGCTTGGGGATGGTGAGGCTACAGTAGGACTCGGGGATATCAACCGTCGGGCGATCGGTGAAGAATTGGGGGCCGGTGCCGTTTGGGTTCTTGGGCGAGTTCCCCGGGGCTGATTTGGTATTCCAAAACTTGAACGAGGGCACGCTCGACCAGGTGACCAGCGCGTCGGCGAGGCCGGTCTGGGCGGCGGTGCAGATGGAGACCCCTCCCCCAAAGCTGAAGCCTACCAGACCGACGCGGCGATACCGTTTCCGCGCCCACTGGAGCACGGCGGTGAGATCGACGATCTCGGTATTCGGCGACATGTCGCCAAAGAGACCTTCACTGTCGCCGGAACCCCAGAAATCGAACCGCAGCACGCTCAGTCCCCGCTCAGCGAAGGCTCGCGCCGCAGTCACCATGAGCCGGCCGGATTCGCATTTGGTGCCAGTAAAGCCGTGGGAGAGAATGACGAGTTGATCGCCGCCCGCGTCGTGCAGCATGGCGGCGAGCTTGCCATTGGGGCTTTTGAGCCAGAGAAATTTTTCGAGGGCAGACATGCAGGGACTTGGGAGCCGTAGAGCTAGAAATTCGGCACGCGCCCTGAGTCGTAGGACTCGATCAGGGAACCGACCACATCGAGCAGGCCGATGAGGGGATGCTCCTCTTCTTCGCCAACGATGCTCTCCAGCTCCTCGTAAAACAGGCGGAGTTGATCGTACTCGGCATCGGTCTCTGGCACATGGACCACCCGGGAGAGGACACTCCAGCTCTCGGTGATGGCGTTAAGTTCGCGGGAATTCATGGGAGGGAAACATAGGCGGCCCGGCCAAAAAGTAAACCTGCGTAACGAACGAGCGATGATGCCGCCCGGAGGCAAAACCTCGCCGGGATTCCCCTGCCCTAGTTCATGACAAACTCGCAATATTGCCGGGTGATGAAGACCTCGCGTTCCAAGGGTCTGAAGAAACGGGCCGTCTCCTCTCCCCAAGCGAGAGCAAAGGTAGCGGCGAAGAAATCATGGCCCACTGCCACGGACATGGCGGTCGCCGCGCCGGGGCGTGGATTGATGTCGGTCACCGCCCATTGGCCACGACAGCGCATGGCTTGGAAACAGAAGGTGCCCGGAAGGGGAAGCCGCGTGGCGAGTTGCCGGGCGATCTCTTCCAGAGCGGGATCGTGAAAGACGCGGGCTTTCACTGTGACGCCCACTCTCACCTCCAGGCGTTCGCGACAAAGGCAGACGACGAAGCCAGTGCGATCGTCGAAAAAGACATCCACGGTGACCTCCGGGCCGGCACAGATTTCCTGCACGACGCCCTCGGCGAGCGTCGCCTCGTCCAGTTGCCCGAGTTCCTGGGCCGAGAGCACGTGAGCTCCCAGACTACCCTTGCCGTGGCGGGGTTTGAAGAAATAGCGCCCGGCCGCGAAAGGCTCAGTGGCCAGTGCGGTGCAGGGAGAAGGCAAGCCGTGCCGCTCCAGCCAGAGGGAGGTCAGGTATTTGTCGCAGACGATCTCCTCCACCTCATTCGAAGCCGCGATGATTTTCAGGGACGACGGAAAGTCGCCATCCCCTCGCAGAAAGGCGGTGATCGCAATCTCCTCCGGCGGAAGAGGAAGGTAGGTCTCGATCTGATGCTCCTCGATGATCTCCAGCAACCGGTCCTGAAAAGAGGCATCAGTAATCGGCGGGACGTGCTCACAGGCATCCGCCTGCAGGCTGCTCGTAGCGAGGTGCCGCGGCATGGTATCGGCCACGACGATCTTAATGTCCCCTCCCCAATGTTTCCGCAGAGCTGTAACCGTGGCAAACGCGATGCCGGTGCCGGCGGCACAGAGAAGAACGGAGTGGGAAGGAACGGCGGCCATTTGGGAACGCACAGGCTAAGGCTGGGCCTGAAAAAGTAAATACGGAGGGTGTCGAGTTCCCAGAGCGCGAGTTCTGTCTCTGGCCGCCCCTATCACACGAGGCGCGGGATCCGGCCTTGCTCACCCTCTCCCCCCAAAAACAAAACCGCCCCGGAGTTTCCTCCGGAGCGGTTTGTTGATTTTTGGTACTGAGTGAGTGGACCTGGACTTAGTAGTCCATGCCGCCCATTCCGCCACCGCCCGGAGGCATGGCAGGGGCTTTCTCTTTCTCAGGGACCTCGGTGACGAGGGCCTCAGTGGTGAGGAGCAGACCGCTGATGGAAGCGGCATTCTGCAGCGCACTACGGGTGACCTTGGCGGGGTCGACGACACCGGCCTTGATCAGGTCTTCGTATTCGCCAGTGGCGACGTTGTAACCTTCGTTACCCTTGCGCTTCTTGACTTCCTGCACGATGAGCGCGCCTTCCTTACCGGCGTTGTCGGCCAGGGTGCGGAGGGGCTGTTCGATCGCACGGCGCACGATGAGCATGCCGATCTTCTCGTCACCTTCGAGGGTGAGAGTATCGAGCACTTTCTGTGCGCGGATGAGTGCGACACCACCGCCGGGGACGATGCCTTCTTCGACCGCTGCGCGGGTCGCATGAAGAGCGTCTTCGACGCGGGCCTTCTTTTCCTTCATCTCAGTCTCGGTGGCTGCACCGACGTTGATGACGGCGACACCGCCGGCGAGCTTCGCAAGGCGCTCCTGGAGCTTCTCACGATCGTAATCGCTGGTGGTCTCCTCGATCTGGCGACGGATTTGATTCACGCGGCCCTGGATGTCGGAGTTCTTGCCTTCACCTTCGATGATGGTGGTGTTCTCCTTGTCCACGACGAGACGCTTGGCCTTGCCGAGGTCTTCGAGGTTGATGTTCTCGAGCTTGATGCCGAGATCTTCGGTGATACAACGGCCGCCCGTGAGGACAGCGAGGTCTTCCATCATGGCCTTGCGGCGATCGCCAAAGCCAGGGGCCTTGACTGCGCAGACCTGAAGGGTGCCGCGGAGCTTGTTCACGACGAGGGTCGCGAGGGCTTCGCCTTCCACGTCTTCAGCGACGATGAGGAGAGGCTTGCCGGCCTTGGCCACTTTCTCGAGGAGAGGCAGCATGTCCTTGAGGCTGCTGATCTTCTTCTCATGAAGGAGGATGTAGGCGTTTTCGAGGATGACCTCGAGGCTTTCCGCGTTGGTCACGAAGTAAGGCGAGAGGTAGCCCTTGTCGAACTGCATGCCTTCGACGACGTCGAGGCTGGTTTCGATGCTCTTGGCTTCCTCAACCGTGATCGTGCCGTCCTTGCCGACCTTGTCCATCGCTTCCGCGATGATCTGGCCGATGGTGGTGTCCCAGTTGGCCGAAACGGTCGCAACCTGGGCGATCTCGGAGCTGTCCTTGACCTTCTTGCTGATGCGAGCGAGTTCGTCAACGATGGCCGCAACGGCCTTGTTGATGCCGCGCTGCAGGCTGGTGGGGTTCGCACCGGCGGTGACGTTCTTGAGGCCTTCGCGATAGATCGCTTCGGCGAGAACGGTCGCAGTGGTGGTTCCGTCACCGGCGATGTCGCTGGTCTTGGAGGCTACTTCACGAACGAGCTGAGCGCCCATATTTTCATAGGGGTCTTCGAGCTCGATTTCCTTGGCGACGGTGACGCCGTCCTTGGTGATCGTGGGGCTGCCGAATTTTTTGTCGAGAATCACGTTGCGACCGGAAGGCCCAAGCGTGGCTTTGACGGTTTTCGCGAGTTTCTCAACACCGCGGAGCAGCGCATGCCGCGCGGCTTCGTCAAACGAGAGTTGTTTTGCTGCCATAATAGTTAGCTGTAATTTATTCTAAGGTTTCGAGTTGGCGGTAACTTAGCCGATGATGCCGAGGATGTCGTCCTCACGCATGATCAGGTAGCTTTCGCCGTCGATTTTGACTTCGGTTCCGCCGTATTTGGAAATGAGGACCTTGTCCCCCTTCTTCACGGTGAATTCGATAAGCTTGCCGTCTTCGTCACGCTTGCCGGTGCCGAGAGCGACGACTTCGCCTTCCTGTGGTTTTTCCTTGGCGGAATCGGGGATGATGATTCCACCCTTTTTGACTTCTTTCTCTTCGAGCGCCTGCACGAGCACGCGGTCTCCAAGAGGTCTGATGTTCACTTTGGCCATAAGGGCTATGTGGTGTCTTTAGTTGGGTTTGGTTGGTTTTTAACGTTGTGCCGGCTCCCGCGTAGGCGGTGCCGGCACTCTGGTTAAATTGTTAGATTCAGCTCTTCTTCTTGTCTTCGTCCACCATCTCGAACTCGGCGTCGACGACGTCATTGTCCTTTTTGGAGGCCTCGGGCTGAGGTCCGGCTGGGCCACCCGCGGCGGCGCCTTCCGGCGGTGCCTGCTGGGCGTTCTTGTAAAGTTCCGCGCTCACGGCCTGGAATTTCTGCTCGAGATCCGCATGGGCGGTCTTGATCGCCTCGGTGTCGTTGCCCTTGAGGGCTTCGCGCACAGCGGCCACGGCGTCTTCGATGGTCTTCTTGGAGGCGCCGTCGAGTTTGTCGCCCAGATCCTTGAGTTGCTTCTCGGACTGGTAGGCGAGGTTGTCGGCGTTGTTGCGCACTTCGATGCTTTCCTTGGCCAGGCGATCTTCCTCGGCATGGCTCTCGGCTTCCTTCTGCATCTTTTCCACCTCTTCCTTGGTCAATCCGCTGGAACCGGTGATGGAAATCTTCTGCTCCTTGCCTGAACCAAGATCCTTGGCGCTGACATTGAGGATGCCGTTGGCGTCGATGTCGAAGGTGACTTCAACCTGCGGCACTCCGCGAGGGGCCGGCGGGATACCGTCCAGGTGGAAGGTACCGAGCTGCTTGTTGTCGCGGCTGAGCGGGCGCTCGCCTTGCAGCACCTTGATTTCCACGCCGGGCTGGTTATCGCTGTAGGTCGAGAAGATCTGCGACTTGCGGGTCGGGATGGTGGTGTTGCGAGGAATCATCGCGGTGGCGATGCCGCCGGCCGTTTCGATCGCAAGGGACAGAGGCGTGACGTCGAGCAGGAGCACGTCCTTCACGTCGCCCTTGAGCACACCGCCCTGGATGGAGGCGCCGATGGCCACCACTTCGTCGGGGTTCACGCCCTTGTGGGGCTCTTTGCCAACCAAAGCACGCGCGGTGTCGATCACCTTTGGCATGCGGGTCATGCCGCCCACGAGCACGAGTTCGTCGATGGTGGAGGCGCTCCACTTCGCATCGCCCAAGCAATCCTTCACCGGCTTGATGGTGCGCTCGAAGAGATCGTCCGTGAGCTGCTCGAGCTTGGAACGGGTGAGCTTCTTTTGAATGTGTTTCGGGCCGGTCTGGTCCGCGGTCACGAAAGGCAGGTTGATCTCAAACTCCTGCGTCGAGGAGAGCGCGATCTTGGCCTTTTCGGCCTCTTCCTTGATGCGCTGCACGGCGTCGGGCTGCTTGGTCAGATCAATGCCGGTGTCGGACTTGAACTCGCCGATGATCCAATCCATGAGGCGATTATCCCAATCGTCGCCGCCCAGGTGGGTGTCGCCATT
>OUNM010181906.1_pt1 | contig 41122 bp, 43 predicted proteins | sample 1769961 | NCBI WGS metagenome assembly OUNM01 (sample SAMEA3914820, study PRJEB12502) | metagenome | biome: forest; material: soil | place: USA | collected 2012-03-12 | depth 0.3 m | reverse complement strand
CCGGCTGTGCCCGTGCCGCCAATCCATTTGAGCAGGTTCGAGGACACACATGGCGAACACGCCGCAGGCCAAGAAGCGCATCCGTCGCAACGAGCGCCGTAACGAGATCAACGGCGCGCGCGTAAGCCGCATCCGCACCTTTGTGAAGAAGGTCGAGGCCGCGTTGGCCGCTGGCGACAAGACGACCGCTGAGGCCGCGCTGAAGCTCGCGCAGCCCGAGATGCAGCGTGGCGTGTCCAAGGGCGTGCTTCACAAGAACACCGTCTCGCGCAAGTTTTCGCGCCTGACGAAGCGGATCGCCGCCCTCGGCTGATCTGTCACATTACACTTTCGTCTCGCAAGGCTCGCCAGTCACTCGACCGGCGGGCTTTTTGCATGACGGTTCCGTTACAATCAAAACCCGGGCTCAATGCACGATTCGTTGGAATCGGGCTTTTAAGGCCTGTAGATAAGTGACGGAAAAAAGACGAGAAATCTGAGAAATACTCGAAAGGGGCGGCTTTGCTTGTCAAGGCTGTATATTTCACCCTCGTGACGATCGTGCCCCTTGATCGGGGGGCGCCGGGCTTCCTACAACGCTCTTCCTGGTGACGCCGAATCACTTCGGTCGGCTGCATCGGGGACCATTTGTAATCCAGTTGTCCTAAGTCGGTGGGCGGGGGCGCCATCCGACGGTGGTCGTGCTTTGTCTGTGGCGTACCGAAATATTCGGCGACCGGGGCGGGGGAGGTTGCGTGAATCAGGCTGTAGGCACGATTGGGATGATGGGTGGCGAGGGGGACGATCCCACCGACGCAGCCTGGGAATCGATCCGCGCGGGCCTGCGCCGTGACTGTGGTGCGCGTACGTTCGACAACTGGCTGAAGCCTGCGCGGCTCGCCGGTTTCGACGAGGAAGGCGGCACCGTCCGCATCGCGCTTCCCTCCGAGTTTATGGCCAACTGGGTCGAGACACATTATTCCGAACGCCTGCTCCACGCGTGGCGTGCGCACCTGCCGCAGGTTCGCCGCGTGGTCGTGTTGACCGGCGCCGAGGTACAGAAGCCGACGCTGTTCGCGATCGAGCCGGCCGGGACCGTTGAGGCCGCTGTTGACGAGATCCAGGCGGAAGCCGTTGGCGGTGTCGAGGGAATCCAGCTCGAAGGCCGTTACACTTTCGAGACATTTGTGACAGGCAAGCCGAACGAGGTAGCCTACAACGCCGCGCGCACCGTCGCCGAGGGTGGCGCGCTCACCTTTAATCCGCTGTTCCTCCATGGCGGCACTGGGCTGGGCAAGACCCACCTGATGCACGCGATGGGACACGAGTATCGCCGCCGTCATCCGCGATCGAAGATCGTCTACATGTCGGCCGAAAAGTTCATGTTCGAGTTTGTGGGCGCGTTGCGCGCTAAAAACACGCATGGGTTCAAGCAGCGTCTGCGTTCCGCCGATCTTTTGATGATCGACGACGTACAGTTCATTGCTGGCAAGGATTCCACCCAGGAGGAATTCTTCCACACCATGAACGAGATCATCTCGGCCGGTAAGCGGCTGGTGATCTCGGCCGATCGCTCTCCACAGGATCTGGAGGGGATCGAGAGTCGCATTCTCTCGCGCCTGTCTTGGGGCCTCGTAGCGGACGTCAATCCGGCCGACTTCGAGCTGCGCCTTAACATCATCGCCCGCAAGCTCGAGGCGATGCCGCAGGTGCAGGTGCCACAGGACGTGCAGCTCTTCCTTGCCAAGCGGATCGCGTCAAACGTCCGTGAGCTGGAAGGCGCACTCAACCGTGTCATCGCTTATGCGATGCTGTCCAACCGGCCGATCGACGTCGCCTTCGTCGAGGAAACGCTGACCGACGTGCTGCGCGCCCACCAGCGCCGCATCACGATCGACGAGATCCAACGCAAGGTGTCGGATCATTACCGCATCCGCCAGTCGGAGATGACCTCAGCGCGTCGTGCGCGCGAGGTGGCCAGGCCGCGGCAGATCGCGATGTATCTCGCCAAACAGCTGACGCCGCGCTCGCTGCCGGAAATCGGCCGCCGCTTTGGTGGGCGCGATCACACTACGGTGATCCACGCCGTCCGCCAGATCGAGAAGCTCCGTAAGGCGGATGCCGAGCTCGACGCTGACGTGCGTCTACTGCTTCGCCAGCTCGAGGCCTGAACGGTTTCCCGGTGGGAGGGGATAACCCTCCCAATTTTTGAACCCTCTCCCTTCGGGGAGAGGGTTTTTTGTTGGTTGGCGCACGCTCTGTCAGGCTCGCCGCCCGAACGAAAAAGGGGCGCCGGAGAGATACTCCGACGCCCCTGGCGAAAAGCCGGCCGCTCAGCCCTTCTGTTTTGGCTTCGGCGGGACGGTGATGCGGATGTCCTGGCCCGAGTTGCCCGGGAAGCCGGTGAACATCGCGTCGATCAGATTCGGCACGAGTTGCGTCAGGTCATCCGTGGTCGAGTGGGCGCGGGCGCGCCCCTCGAACAGGCGGGCGCCGTCGGCGCGCGTGATCGTCATGCCGAGATAGCTCGAATAGATGGTGTAGCTCTCGACATCCGGGCAGCTGCCCCAGAAGGGATCGCCCCAGCCATAGCGCCAGCCAGGTCCGCCCCAGCCGCCCCAGCCGCCGCGACCCCAGCCGCCCCAACCGCCGAAGCCACCGCCCCAGCCGCCCCAGCCGCCCCAACCGCAATCGAAGCCGGGATAGGTAGTGACTTTCTGCTGGCCACGGTCGACGCCATAACCCAGCAGGACGACCATGTCGGCGGCCGTACCAGCGGCCGCAGGCCGATAGCCGACCTGTGTGAGATGGTTGCTGACTGCGCCGGCGTAGGTGGCGAATTCCAGCCCGCCGCGATCACGCGGGTCGGTCGGCTCGACCCGGAAGGTCTGCCCCTGAGGCGCTGGAAGCTGCTGGAAGCGCGAGACGTTGGCGGTGAAATTGCTGGCACAACCGCTCATCGTGAGAAGGGCAACGGGGGCGGCCAAGCCCAGCAACGCATTTCTGATCTTCATGGCTGACCTCATGGTGGACGGGGCCACATGGCAGGGCGTGGCGTTCATTTTCCGCCAGATGTGCTGAATATGCGTTGAACGTAGCGTCCTGTCATCGGGTATTGCGGGTGAGACCGAGTGCCGAATAGGCTCCCGAAACTACCGGCTCCGCTGCCTCGCGGGCCCTGGCCGCGCCGGCCGCGAGGATACGATCGAGCTCGGCGGGATCGCGCTCCAGATCGGTCAAGCGTCCCGAAATGGGGCGCAAAGTCTCGACCAAAAGCTCGGCGAGCGCGGGCTTAAAGGCGCCGAAACCCTGTCCGGCGAAGCGGGCCAGGACGTCGGCCACCGACTCGTCGGTGAGCGCGGCATAAATCCCAACGAGGTTCTTCGCCTCTGCGCGGCCCTCAAGCTCGGCCGGATCGGCGGGCAGCGGCTCAGGGTCGGTTTTAGCCTTGCGGATCTTCGCCGCGATGGTGTCGGCGTCGTCGGTCAGGTTCACGCGGCTCATGTCCGAAGGGTCCGACTTGGACATCTTTGCACCGCCGTCGCGCAGGCTCATGATCCGCGCGGCGGCCGGCGGGATCATCGGCTCAGGCAGGGCGAAGAGCTCGGTCTCGAAATCAGTGTTGAACTTTGTGGCGATGTCGCGTGCGAGTTCCAGATGCTGCTTCTGATCATCGCCGACCGGCACATGGGTGGCGCGATAAATCAGCACGTCGGCGGCCTGGAGAACCGGATAGGCGAAGAGGCCGATGGACGCGCCCTCGCGATGCTTGCCGGACTTCTCCTTGAACTGGGTCATGCGGTTCAGCCAGCCGATTCGCGCGGTGCAGCTCAGGACCCAACCGAGCTCGGCATGAGCCGAGACCGCCGCCTGGTTGAATAGAGTAGACTTCGTGGGATCAACGCCCGCCGCGATCAGCGCCGCCGCCATCGAGCGGACATTGGCCGCAAGCTGTTTCGGATCGTTGAAGACGGTGATGGCATGGAGATCGGCGAGGAAGAAGAAGCATTCGCCCCCTTCGCGCGCCACCTCGTCCTGCATGCGCACCCAGTTGCGAATGGCGCCCAGATAGTTGCCGAGATGAAGGTTTCCGGTGGGCTGGATGCCCGAGACGACGCGCTTGCTCATGGCTCAGCGCTCTCGCGCGGCGAAGGGCTCAGGTCAAGCGCGGCGGCGGGCGAGCTGGGCCTTGAGGTCCGCCACGCGGAATGCGCCGAACAGGAAGGCGCAGCCGAAATAGCAGAGCGAAGCGAGCCCGATCAGCACCGACAGGCCGGCGACGCGTTCGACGATGCCACGCGCCAGCCACGGGTCGACCAACGGATCGAGCACCAGCAGCAGCACCGTCATCGCCCCCGTTGCCATCAACAGGCGGATGCCGCGGCGCTTCAGCTGCGCGTCGACGTGGAAATGGCCGCGCCGCCTGAGTGTCCAGTAGAGCAGGCCGACATTGATCCACGCCGCCACTGCCGTCGACAGCGCAAGGCCGACATGAGCGAGGCTTGTACCGAAAACAAAGGCAAGGTTGAGGCCGAGGTTGCCCAGCATCGCGATCATCGCGATCCGTACCGGTGTGCGGGTGTCCGCGCGCGCGTAGAAGCCGGGGGTCAGGACCTTTATGAGGATGTAGGCTGGCAGCCCCAGCGAGAAGGCGGTGAGTGCGGTCGCCGAGGCATGGGTGTCCTCAGCGGTGAAGTGCCCAGTCTGGAGCAGGCCGTGGACCAGCGGTGTCGAGGCCACCATCAGCGCGGCAGTGGCGGGCAGGGTGAGCAGCAGCGATAGCTCGATTGCGCGGTTTTGTGTGTCGATCGCGGCCTGCTCATTGCCGCCGCCGATCTGGCGAGAGAGAGCGGGCAGGATTGCGGTGCCGATGCCGATGCCGATCAGGCCGAGCGGCAGCTGGTTCAGCCGGTCCGCATAATAAAGGTAGGAAACCGATCCCTGGCCGAGGAAGCCGGCCGCCAACATGGTCGAGATTAGCAGGTTGAACTGCACTGCTCCCGCGCCGACCGCCGCCGGCCAAATGATTGTGAGAAGCTGCTTCACCTTCGGATTAAGCGTCGGGCGCTTGATCCGCAGCGAAACGCCCGCCTGCCGGCACGACCACATTAGCCACAAAAGCTGCGCCACGCCCGACACGGTGACGGCGATTGCCTGCGTTCGCGCGGTATCGATGCCGGTGTGCCCGCGGAAGAACAGCAGCCCCGCGATCATGCAGATGTTGAGCAGCACCGGCGCCGCCGCGTTCACCCAGAAGCGGTTGAGTGAATTGAGAATGCCGCCCAGTAGCGACACCAGCGAGATCAGCATCAAATAGGGGAAGGTGATTTGGGTGAGGTCCACCGCGAGATCGAACTTGGCCGGCCCACCGCCTTCCTGGAAGCCCAGTGTGATCAGCCACACGATCGGGCGCGGGAAAGCCATGATGAGCGTGGTGAACACCGCCAAGAAGGGCAGTAGCACCGACAGCACATCCTCGGCGAAGCGGATGCCGATGGGCAGGCCCTCACGGCCATCCTTCTCGGCTTCCGCGACGACGCGGTTGAACATCGGAACAAAGGCCGATGCGAAGGCGCCCTCGGCGAAGAGGGCACGGAAAAGATTGGGCAGGCGCCACGCGACCAGGAAGGCGTCCGACGCGAAGCCCGCGCCGACGAAGTGCGCCATCAACTGGTCGCGCACGAAGCCAAGGACGCGGCTGACCAGCGTCAGCCCGCCGATCGTGGCGGTATTCTTGACGAGGCTCATCGCGCCCCGCGTCCCCGGCGTGTCGCGATCAGGCCTGGCCGGCGGGCTCGCCCATCATCGCGTCTTGCTGCGCGAGCTGCGAGAAATAGAGCGCATTGAAATCGATCGGGTCGAGCATCAGCGGCGGGAAGCCGCCGTCACGAACCGCATCTGCCACCACGCGGCGGGCGAACGGGAAGAGCAGGCGCGGTGCCTCGCCCAGCAGGAAGGGCTGGAGCGCGTCGGCCGGCACGTTGCGGAGCGCGAAGAGGCCGCCGTATAGCAGCTCGAGTTTGAAGGCGGTGCCCTCGGCCGCGGTGGCGGTGATCTCTATGCGGAGCGCCGATTCGTGCACATCCTCGGCCACCTGCTGAGTGCCGATGTTGAATTGCACGTCGATCTGCGGCTGGTTCGGCCAGTTGTAGACCGCCGGCGCGTTGGGGTTCTCGAAGGAGAAATCCTTCACATACTGCGCCAACATGCCGACCTGGGGAGCGCTGTCTTCGCCATTGGGCTGCGGCACGGTCAGGAAATCGGGGGCCTCATTCTCGGCCATCTGGCATCATCCTCGGTTGGCTTGGTGTCCCGCACGCCGGCGCGCGCGTATCCCCGCGGCAGCTAGCAGTCGCCCGCGCACAGGGCAATGGCGCCCGATCGTGGCACAGGTGGGCGGAGTGAGATTTGAAACCGGCGGCTCGGTCCTCTATGTAGGAAACGAGAATGAAGCTCAGGGCGTTACATGCCCAAGCATGGAGGTTCGGTGCCCGAGATCATCATCCTGGCCTGTGTTGCCCTTTTCGTCGGCCTGCGGCTCTATGCCGTGCTGGGGCGCCGCACTGGCCATGAGCAGCCGATCGTCAAGCCTGCCGACGTGCAGCAGGCCCCGTTGCTCGTCCGCCCGGCGGTCGAGCCGGTGACCGAACGCAAGGTCGAATCCTCGGGTATCGCCGCCAGCATGATCGATCCCCATGCGCTGGAGGGCGTGCGCGCGATTGTCGCCGCCGATCAGAATTTCGACGTCGCCGGTTTCCTCGAAGGTGCGCGCTCGGCCTATCGCATGGTGCTGGAGGCGTTCTGGCGCGGCGATGAAGCGGAGCTCCGCCGGCTGGTCGACGACGAAGTGTACGACGCTTTCCGAGAGGCAATCGAGGCCCGGCATGCAGCCGGCGAGACGCTGGAGAATCGCCTCGTCTCGATCGAGCGCTCGGTGATCGACAGCGCCGGTATGGCCGGTCAGATGGCGGTGGTGACGGTTCGCTTCGATGCGGACATCGCCGCCGTGACGCGCGATGCGGACGGCCATGTCGTCGGTGGCTCGCTGAGCGATGCGGTGCAGACCCACGATCTGTGGACCTTCAGCCGGAATGTGCGCATCGACGACCCCAATTGGATCCTGATCGAGACCGACGAGGCGGCATGAGCCGGCTCCGGCTGGCGGCCGCTGCCGCGTTTGCGCTGACCGCGTCGGCCTGCGTCGCGCCTCATGGTGGTCCCGTGGGTGGGGAGGGGGCGCCGTCGCCTGTTCGCCCGGCTCCCCCCGTCGTCCGTCCGCAACCCACGCCGCAGCCGCCAACGACCGGCACGACCAAGCCGCCGGCGGTGCCCGGCGCGCTGATCGCCGGCGTGCGCCCCGGTCCGTCGATCACGTCGCTGGCGATTGATCCGGCGCGCGCACGCGATGCGCTCGCCGCCTTCCGCCTGTCCTGCCCGACGCTCACCAATCGCACGGACAATAGCGGCCTCACCCAACCCGCCGACTGGCAGCCCGCCTGCACCGCTGCGGCGACCTGGCCGGACGGGCAGGCGCTGAGCTTCTTCCAACGCTATTTCGAGACTGCACAACTGGGCGAGGGGCGCTTCTACGCGACCGGCTATTATGAGCCCGAGATCGCCGGCTCGCTTCAGCCCGCGCCTGGCTATGACGTTCCGATCTATGGCGTGCCTGACGATCTGGTCGAGGTCGACCTCGGCAAGTTCGCGTCCGATCTTAAGGGCCGCAAGGTGCGCGGGCGCGTGCAATATGGCGCACTCGTGCCTTATGCAGACCGCACCCAGATCGAGGCCGGCGCGCTCCAGGGCCACGCGCCGATCATCGGCTATGCGGCGGACAAGATCGCCTTCTTCTTTCTCCAGATTCAGGGATCGGGCCGACTGCGCCTGCCCGACGGTCAGGTGATCCACATCGGCTATGGCGCCGAGAACGGCCAGCCCTACACCGGCATCGGCAAGTGGATGATCAGCCAGGGGCTGATCACCGTCGATCAGGGATCGATGCAGGGCATCGTCGGCTGGCTGAAGGCGCATCCCGATCAGGCCGACATGGTTATGCGGCAGAACCGCAGCTTCATCTTCTTCAAGCAGCGCGATGGCGCGGGACCGCTCGGCGCGCTGGGCGTGCCGGTGACGGGGCGCGTCACGGTCGCGGCGGACCCGAGCTTCACGCCGCTCGGGGCGCCGGTCTGGCTGGGCTCGGCGGATCGCAGCGAGGTGGCCGGGCTGTGGGTGGCGCAGGACATCGGCGGCGCGATTAAGGGCGCCAACCGCTTCGACACCTTCTGGGGCGCGGGCGAGGATGCCGAACGCATCGCCGGGGGCATGTCGGCGCGGGGCGTGTCCTATTTGCTGGTGCCCACCGGGACGGTGGCGCGGGCGAATGCGCAGGGGCTGGGCGGCAATGCCGGACCGACCGCTCGACCCTGAGGGCCGCGCGCTCTGGCAGCGTGTGATCGACACTGTGCGGCCGTTGAAGGGACGCAAGGCGCGCGCGAGGGTATCGGCGAAGCCGTCGCCGGCACTTGTCCCTGCCCAGCCGTCGGCTCCCGTGCCGGTCGCGGTCGCCAAGCGGATTCACGCGAAGAAGCCGCCCCGCGCGCCGGAGCCCGGCGAGACGCTCGATGGCGGTTGGGATCGGCGGCTCCGGCGTGGCGTTGTGGCCCCCGACGTCACCATCGATCTCCACGGCTACACGCTGATCGACGCCCATGCCGAGCTGGAGGCGGGGCTCGCCAATGCGGTCCTGCGCCACTCGCGGCTAATCTTGCTCATCACCGGCCGGCCGCCACGCGATTCTGTCGAACGGATCGACGGCCGCCCGGTGCGCGGCGCGATCCGTGCCTCGGTCGGTGACTGGCTCCAGCATTCCCGCCACGCCGCCCACATTGCCGCGGTCCGCAGCGCGCATCCGAGGCATGGCGGGGCGGGCGCGCTCTACGTTGTCCTGCGCCGCACGCGCTAGACGCCTGAGACCGCTTTGCGTCGGGCGATGCTCGGCTTCTTAATTCTCCCATGCCAGCTTCGCGCCCCGGATGTGAGGCATGTCGAGCGTTCGTTTTCGAGCCAGCCACGCCAAGATGCTGCCGCTGCTATTCCAGAATCCGATCTTCGTCGCGGTGTGGCCTACCGGCATGGGCGTTCTGGAGCGAGCTCCTCGATGGCGAACCGATCCACTCAGGCGAGGTTGCGGTCGCGCTCTTCATAACGCCGATTTTCAGCCATTTCCTGCTTGCTGAAGTCATACTGGTCCTGCGGATCATCCATCCGGATTGGATCGAGATCGACCGGCAGGGAGTCTGCCCGAGGGATAGGGGGCTGCGTTTCGTCCTATGTCTGGCCTCAGCTCGGAGAGCCGATCGAGAAATGGGTTCCCGACTTACGCAGCAGCAGCTGCGTGATCGAAATCTCGGTTCAAGGGGACGATAACAGCCAAATAGTCAGCATCCCGGCGGAGAACTATATCGGCCGGTCGATAAGGTGCTTCGACGCTCTGACACAGGCCAAGGCAGGACGGATCATTACGAGCCTCCTCCGGAACGGCGCCGACGAGCTTAGTGTATTTTGCAGTTCCGATGTCCGCATTGACGACCCTGCAGTTCCTGGGTGTCTTCGGCGGAATGGTCTGGCAGATGATCGTCCTAGGCCGATATCCGGACCTCGCTTTCCTCAGACGAGTGCCTTTCGAAGCACCGCTTCGTATATGTCCGCCAGCACGCAGAGGTCGTCCAGCGCGGCGGCCTCGTCGAGCTTGTGCATGGTAGCATTAGGCAGGCCGAATTCGACCGTCGGCGCAATCCGCGACAGGAAACGCGCGTCCGACGTGCCACCGGTGGTGGAGAGCTGCGGCTCGATCCCCGTCACCTCGCGGATCGCCTCTGAGACGAGACCGGAGAGCGCGCCGGGCTCGGTGAGGAAGGCCTCGCCGGAAATCAGCGCGTCGACGCTCGCGCGCGGCGCTTCCTCGGCTACCACGCGGCGGATTTCAGCTTCCAGCGCGTGCCCCGCCTGCTCGTCGTTGAAGCGGATGTTGAGGCGCGCGCGCGCCGCGCTGGGAATGATGTTGGTGGCGGGATTGCCCACCTCGATGTCGGTCACTTCGAGGTTGGAGGGCTGGAACCACGCATTGCCCTCGTCGAGATGCCAGGTCTTCAGCCGATCGAGGATGCGCACCAGTCGGCTCACCGGATTGTCGGCGAGGTGGGGGTAGGCGACGTGTCCCTGCGTACCGGGCACCTCGATCCAAGCATTGATCGATCCGCGCCGACCGATCTTGATCGTGTCGCCGAGCCGCTGGTCGGACGTCGGCTCACCAACCAGCACGAGATCCGGTCGCAGCCCGCGCTCGACCATCCAGTCGAGGATCGCGCGTGTGCCGTGGATGGCGGGGCCTTCCTCGTCGCCGGTGATGAGCAGGCTCAGCGTGCCCTTGTGGCCGGTCACCCGCTCGGCGGCAGCGATGAAGGCCGCGATCGCGCCCTTCATGTCGACCGCGCCGCGCCCGTAAAGCAGGTCGCCGCGGATCTCGGGCTCGAAGGCGCCGCCGGTCCAGCCCTTCCCCGCCGGTACCACGTCGCTGTGCCCGGCAAAGGCGAAATGCGGCGCACCATGGCCTCGAATCGCTACCATGTTCTCGACCGGCCCATGTGGCGCCTCGCCGCTGGTGAAGCGGTGAACGGTGAAGCCTTGTACCTCCAGCGCGGCGGACAGCACATCCTGTGCGCCGGCATCGGCGGGGGTGACGCTGGGACAGCGGATGAGATCGGCGGCGAGCGCGATGGGATCGATTGGACCGGACATGGCCGAGGGGTTAGGCTGGCACGACCCGTTTGACTAGGTGCCTCCCATGCCGCGTATCGATCTCGACGCCATCCCGCCGCTTACGGGCAGCGGCTATCCCGAGCCCTACAATCTCTCCCCCCACCGCCGCGCGATGCGGCCGCTGTCGAAGCCCGCGGGGCTCACCGATTTCGAGGTGAACCATGTCACGTTGCCACCCGGCGCCTGGTCCAGTCAGCGTCATTGGCATGAGGGGGAGGACGAGTTCCTCGTGATGGTGGCCGGCAATGCCGTACTGGTCGACGACGCCGGTGAGACACCGCTCGCCGCCGGCGACTGCGCAGCCTTCCCCAAGCATGACGGGAACGGTCACCACATCATCGCTGGTGAGAGCGGCTGCACCTTCGTGGTTATGGGCGTGGCCGAGACCAGCCTCTGCCATTATCCCGATATCGACCTGCTCTACGACGCGGCGTCCGACACCTACCAGCACAAGGACGGCACGCCCTACTAAGCGCCCGTCAGAAAAGTCCCCTTCCGAAGAAGAGCGCGACGTCGAACCTTCAGCGGGAAATACTCTTCGTCGATGCCGAGGACGTGGAAGGCGGTCTTTGCAGTGCGAAGGCCTCCGGCTCGGCCAGTTTGTCGGCGGCGACGGCGTCTAACAGAGGGGCATTGAGGTCGAGATAGTCGTGCGAAAGCTGCTTGTCGGAGATGGCCTGAAGGCCTGAGCGGCGGCGGCCTTGCGCAACACTGCGAAATCGATGTCGGTGGTACCCGCCTTCAGCCGCTCGACCATGCTGCCTAGCTGGTCGATGCCGGCCTGGTGGTCGCTGTCGACAATGCCCGAGCCGTAGCCGGCAGAAGCGCGCAAATGGCCCCGCGAATCATGCCCCGGATATGGCCTCCTAAGATATAGGGCGGTTATGGCGGCGACGTCCCGGCGTCGACGGGTCAGTTTGTGGGCGGCGTTTCGAACTGCTCGATCACCCAGTCCTCGGCCTGTGCGTCGGCAATCCAGCTCTGCATGAAGGGGTGCGAGAACACCGCCTGAAGATAGGGGAGCGCAAAGCGCGGCACTGGGATCGAATAGGTGACGAGCCGCGTGCAGACCGGCGCGAACATGATGTCGACCGCGCCGAATTCGCCGAATAGGAAATCGCCGCTGCCGGCGAAGCGGGCGCGGGCCTGCGCCCAGAGCGAGTAGATTCGCGCGAGCTCGGCCTGCACCTCCTCCGACAAGGGCGCGGGGGGAAACTGGCGGCGGATGTTCATCGAATGCTCGCGACGGAGGGTCGCAAAGCCCGAATGCATCTCGGCGGCCATCGATCGCGCCATCGCGCGGGCGCCATCGTCGGCCGGCCAGAAGCGTTCGCGCCCGACTCGGTCGGCCAGCCAATCGATGATGGCGAGCGAATCCCACACCACCGTGTCGCCGTCCCACAGGATCGGCACCTTGCCCTGCGAAGGGGCGAACTCGTCGCCCTCGCGGCGCTTGTCCCAGTCGTCATTGTAGAGCGGGACGACGATCTCCTCGAACGGCAAGCCGGACTGCTTGACTGCTAGCCAGCCGCGCAGCGACCAGGAGGAATAGGCCTTGTTGCCGATGATGAGCTTGAGCATGGCGGAGTTGTCGCGGGGCTTTGTCCCAGCGTCAACCGTCGGGATGACTCAGACCGAGATCGCATCCAGCACGGCGGCACGCAGCTCAGCGATGCCGGCGCCCGTCTCGCTCGAGGTCGGCAAGATCACCGGATGCGCGGCGACATGCTTGCGCGCTTCTGCCTCGGTCTCGGCCATCACCTTGGCAAGCTCGGTCGGCTTCACCTTGTCGGCCTTGGTGAGGACGAGCTGGTAGGAGACGGCCGCCTTATCGAGCATGTCCATCAGCTCGCGGTCGACATCCTTAAGGCCGTGGCGGGCGTCCACCAGCACAAGCACGCGCGACAGCACCGCGCGGCCGCGCAAATAGTCGTTCACCAGGAACTTCCAGCGCTTCACCATGTCCTTCGGCGCCTTGGCGAACCCGTAGCCCGGCATGTCGACCAGCCGAAAGGTCAGCGGATCCGCGACATCGAACACGTTAAGCTCTTGCGTGCGCCCCGGCGTGTTCGAGGTGCGCGCAAGCCCAGTACGGTTCACCAGCGCGTTGATCAGCGTCGACTTGCCAACGTTAGAGCGGCCCGCGAACGCCACCTCCGGCGTGGTCGGATCCGGCAGGAACTTCAGTTCCGGCGCGGATTTCAAGAAGGCGACGTGGCCGGCAAACAGCTTACGCGCCGCCTCGAGTCGCGCCGCGGCCTCCTCGGGGTTTAGCTCGTCGCTCACTTCGCCGCCGCTGCCGCAGGCGCCGCGTTGCGCCGATTGAGCCACTGCATCTGCGCGACCGTGATCAAGTTCGACGCGATGTAATAGACCTGAAGCCCCGCCGCGAAGGGCGACATGATGAACATCATGAACCAGGGCATCATCGCGAAGATCTGCTTCTGGCTGGGGTCCATCGTCATCTGCGGGTTGAGCTTGAACTGCAGCCACATCGTGATGCCGAGCAGGATCGCCAGGACTGACAGATGCATGAAGCCGGTCGGCTCGAACGGCAGGAAGCCGAACAGGTTGACCGGAGTCATCGGATCGGGCGCAGACAAATCCTTGATCCATAGCGTGAAGGGCTGGTGGCGCATCTCCAACGTCAGCGTAAGCACTTTGTAGAGCGCGTAGAAGATCGGGATCTGCAGGAATACCGGCAGGCAGCCCGCGAGCGGATTGATCTTCTCCTCCCGGTAGAGCTTCATCATCTCTTCCTGGAGCTTCGTCTTGTTGTCCTTGTGCTTGTCCTGGAGCGCCTTCATCTTCGGCTGCACCATCTTCATCTGGTGCGCCGACTTGAACTGCTTGTGCGCGATCGGGAACATCAGCGCGCGCACAATAACAGTCAGCAGGATGATGGCGACACCGAAGTTGCCGACGGCCTTGAACAGCCAGTCGAGCACGTAAAAGATCGGCTTCTCGAACCAGATGAACCAGCCCCAGTCGATGGCGCGGTCCATCTTGGCGATGCCCGGATTCTTGGTGTAGCGATCAAGCAGGGTGGCGTCCTTACCGCCCGCGAACAGGTAGGCCTGCGCGCTTTCCGAGTGGCCGGGGACCACCGTCTGCGGCTGCATGGCGAATTGCGCCTGGTAGCGGCCGCCCGAGGCCTGGAAGGCGGCGTCAACCGGTGCGTTCTGGTCGGGCACCACGGCGGTCAACCAATACTTGTCGCCGAAGCCGAGCCAGCCGCCAGTCGTCTGGAAGGTCTTGCCAGTGGGGCCGGCCTCGTCGAGGTCCTTCCAGTCGAGTGAATAGTTGGCGGCGTTGTTGAACACGCCGATCGGGCCAACATGCTGCGCGCGGCTGGTCGGATCCTTGGATTGCCCAGTGCGCGTAACGAACGAATAGGGGCGGGCGACGATCGGCGCCTGCGCGCCGTTGGTCACGCTCTGTTGAATGGTGAAGAGATAGCCGTCGTCCACCGCAAGCTTGATCGCGAAGGCCTGGCCCTGGCCGTTGTTCCAAGTGAGCGTCACCGGCTTGCCGGGCGCGAGCACGTCCCCGGTCGCGGTCCAAACGGTGTTGGCGTCGGGCAACGCTGCGCCCTGGCCGTTCCAGCCGAAGCCGGCGAAATAGGCGTCCCCGCTACCATCGGGCGAGAAGAGACGGACCGGGGGCGAATCCTTGGCGATCGTCTCGCGCTGGGTGGTCAGCACCAAATCGTCGAGTCGCGCGCCCCTAAGGTTGATCGAGCCGGCCAGCAGCGGCGTCTGGATCTTCACGCGCGGGCTCTCGGCTAGCACTATACTGCGATCGCGCACAGCCGCGGCGGTGTTCGGTACCGGGGTCGCAGAGGGCAGTGGAACGGTCTTGCCCTTGACGATTTGGGTCGCCGGCTTGTTGGCGGTGGGGAAATAGCGATCCGAAATCAGCGCCCAGCCCAGCAGGACGGCCGCGGACAGTACGAGCGCGAGGATCAGATTGCGCTGTTCGTTCACCGAAATACCCCCAGAAGGAAAACCGTGTGGGGCGCCCTGTCAGGGCACCGGGTCATAGCCGCGACCACCGAGCGGGTGGCAGCGGCAGATACGCCGCGCCGCCAGCCAGGAACCGCGTGCCGCGCCATAGCGCGTCCAGGCCTCGATCGCATAGGCCGAACAGGAGGGTGTGAAGCGACAGGTCGGCCCCATCATCGCCGAAGGGCCCGCCTGCCAGGCCTTGGCCAGCATGACGAAACCCCGCGCGATCACTTCGCCAGTTTCCGCAGCGCTGAGCCGAACTCTTCGCGAAGAGCGGTGTAATCGCGCTCGATCCCGCCAGTGCGGCCAATCAGGATATGATCTGCGCCGGGGATGCCATGCTCGCCGAGCAGCTCCTGCCCGAGCGCGCGAAAGCGGCGCTTCATGCGATTGCGCACCACCGCGTTGCCGACCTTCTTGGTGACCGTGATGCCAAGCCGGATTGCTGGATCACCGTCTTCGCGTTTGCGCACCAAAAGCACGAAGCCGGGCATGGCCCGGCGTGCACCCCCGTTCGCCGCGAGAAAATCCGCGCGGCGCCGGAGAGTCGTGTAAGCGACTGCGCTCAGGCCGAGAGCGACTTGCGGCCGCGCGCACGGCGTGCGGCGAGAACCTTGCGGCCCGCGGCGGTCGCCGAGCGGGTACGGAAGCCGTGGCGACGCTTGCGCACAAGGTTGCTGGGCTGGAAGGTGCGCTTCATCGATCAATCCCTTGGACGTATGCCAACGAAAAAGGGCCGCCGAACGGGCGGCGGCCACGGTTGCCGTGCCGATAGGCAAAGAGCGCCCGAGAGTCAATCTCATGTTTGGGTTGAAGGCATGGCTGGGGCCAGTTTTTCGCGCTCGCGCCGTCGACGCGCGCTCGCTCGGCGCAGCGTCCGGTCGATCAGGTCGCCCACGCGCGGCCAGCGCCGCTTGAAGCGCACATATGCACGCTTCGCCCACATCGAGGTTTCAAGCACCAGCGTGAAGCCCGCTGCCAACACGACGATTCCGCCGGGCCCGGGCAGCAGCCCGATCAGCGGCGCGGCGAGGATCAGCAGCCAGCCGAGCCCGAACAGCAATTGCCGTATCGGGTGGGTACGCTTCCAGGCCCGCCAACGTTCCCGCCAGGTCATGCTTCCAAATGTGGGGCCTGGTGTGACGGTTGCAATCGCTAGACAGGCGCTCCGCCGCAGCTAGGGTGCGGCCTGGGGCAAAATCAGGGGGTGCCGTGATCGCGATCGGCTCGACGGTGGCGTTCCTCAGGCTGGAGGCGGGCCCCATGGAGGTGTAGGTGCAGCTCGCGCCAGGACTGCCCGCCTTCATGGTTGTCGGCCCGCCCGATAGGACGGTGATGTAAAGCGGGGAACGGGTTTGCGCGCCGTTCGGCGTTGGACGCACCCATAACGCGGAGGCGTTGAACTATCGTCGAAGGGCGTCGGTCAATTGAGGGGGGAGACGAAGATGGAATGGATGGTCCTGCCGCTGAAGCGCTATGCGGAGTTCAGCGGCCGTTCGCGCCGGAAGGAATATTGGATGTTCTTCCTGCTGATGATCACCCTTGGGCTGGTCGCCGGCACGCTCGACACGATCCTCGGCTTCGGCGGCACCTATCGTAGCGTTTCGGGCACTGGCTACAGCTTCGGCTGGGCGACCCATAACGGTCCTGCGGAAATCCTGCTCTGCCTCGCCACCTTCGTTCCGGGCTTGGCGGTGACGATCCGGCGACTGCACGATCTCGACAAGTCGGGCTGGTGGGTGCTGATCGGCTTCGTGCCGTTGATCGGCGCGATCGTGCTGATCGTCTTCATGTGCATCGAGGGAACGCGCGGGGCCAACCGTTTCGGGCCAGACCCGCTCGCCGAGGAGCGCGACGTGCCCGAAGCGTTCCGCTGAGCCGACGGAGCTAGACGCCGAGCTCGCGTTCGTTGGCGGCGTCGTACTTGCGCGCCGCGATTTCGAACTTGCCCGCCCATTTGCCCATCAGCTCGCCGATCTCGGGGGCTGAAAGGTGGGCGGCCAGCGCCGCCTCGTCGCGCCAGCGCTCGTAGACCAGGATGCTGCCCTTGGCCGTATCGTCGAGCGCGAAGGAATAAGCGAGGCAGCCGTCCTCCTTCAACGTGCGCGGAATGCCGGCGCGCAGGTCGCTGGCGAGCGCTTCGACAGAGGAGGGGTCAGTGAGAATATGTCCGGCGATGATCAGCATGTCGTGAACCTCGGATCGGGTTGGGCTACCAGGCGGTCTTTTCGGTGGGCACCGCGGGGCCGGTCAACCAGTCGCCGGTGATACCAATCTTCACCTTGGTGCCCTTGGGCACCTCTGATCCGACCTCGGGAGTGGCGAACATGATGCGGTCGGGCGCCCACACCGAGCCGATAATCTCCTCAGCCTCGGGATCGAGCTCTAGCCCCACGGCCGCCAGCATCTCCTCGGCGCGGGCGCGCTGCTGGCCCCGGATCTCGGGCACATAGGCCTTGTTGGGATCGGCGTGCTTCGGCAGCACGCGGATGCGCTCCTTTTCGGCCTCCTCTCGGGCGGCGGCCTCGTCAAAGTCGGGGCCATGATAATCGACCTCCCAGTCGAACGAGATCATGTTCTCTAGAATGTCGGGCAGGAAGGGCGTCATCCGCAGATGGCCCCAGTGCGACATGTAACGGTCCATCGCTTCGTAGTTGTCGATGTCGCAGCAGTTAGCGAAATCGAAGTCGCCGCTGTGGTAGCGCTTAGTGACGCACAGGCCGTGACTGTAATCGCGGATTTCTTTGTTGATGTGCGGCAGCTTTTTGACCTCTTCGAGGAACAGGTCAATCTTGTCCTGCGGCGCATCCTTCTTGAACTTGATCATGACGACATGCCTGATCACGGCGTTCCCTCCCTTCGCTTGATGGCGTTGCTGCTAGCCGGCGACCCCTTCCAGGATCGCTTCCGATCGACGTTCGTGAAGGACGGGCGTCACCCGCAGCGCAGGCGGGATGTGCTCGGCGCCGATCACCCGGTCGATCTGCTCGTGCCCGTGGTAGATGCGCCGCTCCTGATAGTTGAGCACGATCGAGCGGAAGGCTGGGGATTCGGCGGAGCGCTGCACGCTAGGCAGATAGGTCAGATCCTCGTCGAGGATGATGTCGAACGCCTCGATCTTCTCCTTCCACGCAGGCGGCAGCTCCGCCCGACCGTGGGGCAGGCCGAACCACACCACCTCCAGCCGGCAGGTGCCGACGCTAGTCGGCCAGAACAACAGCAGCGGGAAGCCGTTGGCGTAGACCGGCGTCGTGAGGTTGGGGAAGCAAGTGTAGGCGATCACGAACGCGCGGGGCAGCTCGCCCACCGACGGGATGTCCGGAATGCCGCCCATGCCCATGCTGAATCCGGTCTCCTCTGACGCGCTTTCGCGCGGCTCGAAGCCGGTGTTCCAGGGCAGGCAGTTGCGTGAGTGACCGTTCTCGAACAGCGACATCACCGTTCCGCGATGATCGACTGCGCATTTGGGGCCGGGCAGGCCGACCGTGCCGCGATGCACCGAGACGAAATGATAATTCTCGGCGAAGGCATCCATCAGGATCTTCCAGTTGCATGCCACGTCGAAATGATAGCGGGCGATCAGCGCGAGATTGTCGGGATCGAACTCCGCCATGCGCTCGTGGAGCGTGCCGAGATAGTCGGTGAGAGGGTTGGCTTCCGGATCGACGTTGATGAAGATCCAGCCACCCCACGTCTCGCAACGCACGCGCATCAGCCCGCGCGTCGATTTGTCGAGACCCTGGAAGTCGCGGCTGTCGGGCACACCGATCAGCTTGCCATTCAGGTCGTAGGTCCATGCGTGATAGCCACAGACGAGGCGCTTACCCGCGCATTCGCCCTGTCGCTCGGTGACGAGGCAGCCGCCGCGGTGCGAGCAGGTGTTGAAGAAGGCGTTGAAACCCGTCTCGGTGCGTACGATCACCACAGGCATGTGTGGCACGCTGTCGAAGATGATGTAGCTGCCCACCGTCGGGAACTGGTCGCGGTGGCCGGCATAGAGCCAGCTCTTCTGCCACAGGCGCTTAAGCTCCAGCTCGTAGAATTCGGGCGAGGTGTAGCGGGCGGCGGGGATGTCGGGGAGCTTGGGGAAGCCCTCCGGATAGCCCGCCCGGGTCTGCTCGTAGCGGATCTTCTCGCGAAGCTCCTCGATGGTCTCTGGCCGTTCCATGCCGTCCTCGCTCCGTTTGAGGATGGTGTAGGGCGCGGCGTAACCGCCAGCAGCTAGTGAAAAGGCAAGGCGGACGACGTCAGGTTAGGGCAGCGTGTGCATGCCGCCTTCGAGCATGAACGTGGAGCCGGTGATATAATCGGAGCCAGGGCCAGCGAGGAACACCGCCAGCGGGCCCGCGTCGCGCTCCGGATCGCCCAGCCGGCGCATCGGGATTTTTTCCTTCAATGCCTCGACGAAGTCCGGCCGTGCCGTCTTCCAGGCATCGAACGCGCGCGTCTCGAGCGCCGGATTGATGATGTTGACGTTAATCCCGAACTGGCCCCACTCGCGTGCCGCCGTGCGGCTCAGCGCGCGGATCGCCTCCTTGGCGGCGTTGTAGCAAGTATTGCCCTCGAACCCGATCTGGCCCGAGCTCGACGCGAAGTTGATGATCTTACCGTACCCTTGCGCCTTCATGTGCGGGAAGGCCGCCTTCATGAACCAGAGCGAGGCGGTCGGGCCGGTGCGGAGCGTATATTCCCACTCGTCCTCGTTCGTGTCCTCGCAGGCGACAAAGATCGTAGAGGGCTGGGGGCTCGCCTCGGTGCCGAAGCCCTGCGCGTTGTTGACGACAATATGAACGGTGCCGAATTGGTCGACCGCCTTCTGCACGCAGGCGAACACCTGATCGCGCTTGCCGACATCGCAGGCGACGCCGATCGCTTCGCCACCGGCGTCGCGGATTTCCTGTGCGACGGCTTCTACAGTTTCGGGTGTTCGCGAGGCGACCACCACCTTGGCGCCTTCGCGGCCATAGGCGCGGGCGATCGCTCGCCCGATGCCGCGACCCGCACCGGTGACGATGGCGACCTTGCCGTCGAGCGAGCGCACTTCCATCCTCATCTCCTTCGCTTGCGGGAATTAGCGTTCGCTTATCCGGCCGTCGCCAGGCGCACGCCCGTGCGAGCGGCCAGGAAGCTTCGCGTGGCTTGGGCGAGGGCAACCGCGCGCTCCTTGCCGTCGGGCCAGGCGTCGTAGAGCGCCTGTGAGCGCAACTCGATGCTGAGCGGCAGGCCGACCGGCAGCGCATCGAGAACCGCGTCGAGGTCGAGCGCGCCCTCGCCTGGTAGCAGGCGGCCATAGACGGCCTCGTGGATGATTGCCTGGACATCGTCCGGCGCGGGTCGCGATGCCGACGCATCGCAGAGCTGGGCGTAGGTCAGCCATTCGCGCGGAACCATTGCCACGTCGGTGGCGCTGCCGTCCGAGCGATCGAGGTGCAGAGTGTCGACCAGCAGTCGGGCGGCGGGATGGAGGACCCTCTGCAGGATAGAGCTGGCTTGGTGGATGGTCTGCACGTCGGTGAACAGGCCGAACTCCAGCGCCACGCCGATGCCGAGCGGCGCGGCGTGCTCGCACAGCGCGGCGAACTTCGCGGCGGTGGCGCCATGATCGGGATCCGAGCTCACCACCAGCGCATGTGCCGCGCCTACCGCCCCACCGACGTCAAGAATGCGCAGATGGTCGGGATCGAGCGGGCCGGGCTTGATCCAGATGACCTCGACGTCGATCACCTTGAGGCCGGCATCGGCGACGCGATCGCACACCGCGCGCGTCGTCTCGGCAGTCCACTGTGCGGGCTCGACCCAGAGGCCGACGCCGTCGAAGCCGCCCGCCGCGGCCGCCGCGACCGTTTCCGGGGGCGAAAGTTCCGGCACCACGCCGGAAGCGAGGCCAATCGGATTCATGCGATCTCCCCTGCGCCCATCCTCATGCTCCTAAAGGACGCCGGACTGGCGCCACGCTCAACTGGCGGGATGGCTAGGCTGCGTGCCCGCGCGCTTCTGGCAAGTTGGGGTACCACAACTGGGGAGGGACTGTTGGACAGCATGATGCGGCAGTTCCTGCTGGCCGAACATCCGCGCGGACGCGCGATCGAGGATGCGGACTTCCGGATGGTAGAGGTCGCGCGCCCGTCGCCAGGGCCGGGCGAGGCGCTGCTGCGCGTCCGCTGGCTGGGCTTTGATCCGGCTCAGAAGGGCTGGATGGACAATTTCGCCGATTATGTCGCGCCAATGGCGATCGGCGACGTGATGCGCGCGAGCGGGATCGGCGAGGTGATCGAGAGCCGGAACCCCGAGCTACCCGTTGGCGCCCTTTACGAAGGCATGATGGGGTGGAGCGAATATTGGCTGAGTGACGGTCACGGTCTCACACCAGTCGATCCCGAACTACCGCCGACGGCGATGCTGTCTTTCCTCGGGCTGACAGGCCTCACTGCATGGCATGGTCTGTTCACGGTCGGCAGGCCGATCGCTGGCGATATCGTGGTCGTGTCGGGTGCTGCCGGGGCGACAGGATCGGTGGTGGGCCAACTGGCGAAGATTGCGGGGGGCCGCACCATCGGCATCGCGGGCGGGGCTGAGAAATGCCGGTGGCTGACCGAGGAGGCCGGTTTCGACGCGGCCATCGACTACAAGACCGGAGATCTCAAAGCACGCCTGCGGGAGGCGACGCCGGGTGGCGCGAACGTCGTCTATGACAACGTCGGCGGGGCGACGCTCGACGCGATGCTGGGCGTAATTGCCACCGGCGCGCGGGTCGTGATCTGCGGGGGCATCAGCCGTTACGAAACCGGAGGCAAGCCGGTCGGCCCGGGCAATTATTTCAACCTCGTGCTGCGCCGGGCGACGATGGGCGGCTTCATCATCCTCGATCATGCCGATCGATTTCCGGCAATGCGGCGGCGGCTGCGCGAGTTGGCGCTGGCGGGGCGGCTCAGGTGGCAGGTCGACGAACAGGTGGGGTTCGAGAAGGCGCCTGCAACGCTCCGCCGGCTGTTCGACGGCAGCAATCGGGGCAAGCAGGTGCTGCGGCTGGATTAAGCTGCTAGCCGCTCGATCGCGAGGTCGAGCAATGCTCTGAGGCGCGACACGCGGCGGAGGTCGCGATGATAGCCGACATGAGTGTCGCGACCGGGCGGCTCCTCGCCGATGTCGATCCGCGTCAGGCCGGGCAGGCTGTCCCCGAGCGGCTGGGGCAGCACTGCCGGCCCTGCGCCCAACTGGCAGAGCCGCGCCTGCACCTCGCGATTATTACTACGGAAGGCCACCTCCGTCAGGGCAAGACGCGCTGCAGCCAGCTGGCGTCGGGCATCTCGGCAAAGGCGGTGTCCATAGTGACGATGCGGTGGCCGGCGCCGTCGCCCGGCACTGGCTGCGTGGACCGCGCCACCGCCGGGCGCGGTTTCGAGCTGGTCTGCGACACGGGCAGTGGCGCCATCCTCGACGCCTCCTTCGCCGCCGTGCGCCGATTTGGCCATGTCGTGAGCGCGCTCGGCTGGGGCACACATACGCTGGCCCCGCTCTCCTTCCGGGCGGCGAGCTATACGGGCGTGTTCACGCTGCTGCCGCTCCTCACCGACGAGGGCCGGGCGCATCATGGCGAGATCCTCGAGGGAGCGACGCGGCTCGCCGAAGCCGGTAAACTCGTCCCTCGGCTCGATCCGCGCCGCTTCACACAGGAGACCGTCACTGAGGCGCATGACGCGGTCGCCGCGCGTGCCGTCCCCGGCAAAGTCGTCATCGACAGCGACTGAGGGCGGTCCTGCCGCCCCCGCCCGGCTTCAGATTGCGGCTTCCATCTCGATGATGGGGTCCGGTCTCTGCTGGGAAGCGACGATGCAGCCGGCGACGATCAGGGCGGCGCCAGCCAGCGTAGGCAGCGACACATGCTCCCCGAACAGCAGCCAGCCGAATAGCGACGCCCAGAAGAACGCACTGTATTCGCTCGGCGAGAGCGCGCTCGCCTTACCCCGCGCATAGGCCCAGGCGAGCAGCAGCAGCGACACCACGGCAAGAGCGGCGGCGAGCACGATCATCGGCAAGTGCTTCATGTCCGGCAGGGCGCCGAAGAATGGCGCGCCAAATGCCAGCAGCGCCGACACGATGAGGCTCTGCGAGAAGGCCACCTCGATCGGGCCGGCAACCAGTGCCTGCTGGCGCATCAGCACGATGTTGAACGCGTAGCAGATGGCGGAAGCGAGCACCGCCAGCGCGCCGGCGAGTGCGGACGGGCCGAGGTTGGACTGCCACTGGCCGGTCAGGATCACCACGACGCCCGCAAAAGCTGTCAGCGACGCGACGATCGTGCTGCGGGCGATCCGCTCGTCCAGCAGCATCGCCGACAGGAACAGCGATAGCAGCGGCGCGATGAAGGTGAGCGCCACCGCCTGCGCCATCGGCACGCGGGCGAGGCCCCAGAAGAACGCCACCGCCATCACCGCCGAGACCGCGCCGCGAATGGCGTGGAGCTTCAGTCCGGCGCTGGTCGGGAGCGCCGGACGTTTGAAGAGATAGAGCGCGCCGCTGATCGCCACGCCGGCGACGTTGCGCCAGAGCAGCGTGGTGTAGGCGCCGATCGCCAGCACCAGCCCCTTCATCACTGCATCCATGCAGGAAAACACGCCGATGCCGAGCAACGCGACGGCAAAGGCGAAATAGGTCGGTGGACTGCGCATGCTATATTCTACCCCCTCCCAAAGGTGTCCTATGCCGGAAGCCGGGCGGCGCTGTAAGGGGTTGAACCGGCGTTCATATTCGATTGACGCGCCATCGTCTGGGGCGGCAAGACAGCGCGGATGGACTGGCAGTTCTGGATCGACCGTGGCGGCACCTTCACCGATATCATCGCCCGGTCGCCCGACGGCGCGATCCACACGGTTAAGCTGCTGTCCGAAGACCCTGGCCGCTACGACGATGCGGCCGTGGAAGGCATCCGCCGGCTGACCGAAGTGGGCGCGGGTGCGCTGCCTCCGCTTTCCGTCCGGATCGGCACCACCGTCGCCACGAACGCGCTGCTTGAACACAAGGGCGAGCCGGTGCTGCTGGCGATCACGCGCGGCTTCGGCGACGCGCTCGCCATTGGTTATCAGGAGCGCCCCGACATTTTTGCGCGCCGGATCGACCGGCCGCCGCCGCTCTATGCCGAAGTGGCGGAAATCGACGAGCGCGTCACTGCCGAGGGCGAGGTGCTGGTGCCGCTCGATGAGGCGGCCGCGCGGACGGACCTGGGCGCGGCATTCGAGCGAGGGCTGCGGGCGATCGCGATCGTGTTGATGCATGGCTATCGCCACACCGCGCACGAAGCGGCGCTGGCGCGCATAGCGCGCGCAATCGGCTTCACGCAGATTTCGGTCAGCCATGAGGTCGGCCCGCTTATCAAGCTCGTCGGGCGCGGCGACACGACGGTCGCGGACGCTTATCTCTCGCCGGTAATTGGCCGCTATGTGGACGCCTTCTCGGCCGCGCTTAGCGAGGGGCAGGCCCCCCTCTTCATGCAATCGAGCGGCGGGCTGATTGAGGGCGCGCGGCTGGCCGGTAAGGATGCAATCCTTTCCGGGCCGGCGGGCGGCATCGTCGGCATGGCGCGCACGGCGGCGGCGGCCGGCTTCGATCATGTTATCGGCTTCGACATGGGGGGCACCTCCACTGACGTGTCGCATTATGCCGGTGAATATGAGCGCGACACCGAGACGATGATCGCCGGTGCGCGGCTGCGCGTGCCGATGCTGCGCATCCACACCGTCGCGGCGGGCGGCGGGTCGATCTGCCGCTTCGAGGGGGGGCGCTATCGGGTCGGCCCGGAATCGGCGGGCGCGGTGCCGGGGCCGGCTTGCTATCGGCGTGGCGGGCCGCTCACCGTCACCGACTGCAACGTACTGCTCGGCAAGCTCCAGCCGGCCTTCTTCCCGGCGCTGTTCGGGCCGGCCGGCGACCAGCCGCTCGATGCGGACGCCGTCGCCGCGCGCTTCGCTGTGGTGGTTGCCGAGGTTGAGGCGGCGACCGGCACGTGCCCCAATCCCCGCGCGATCGCTGAGGGAATGATCGCCATCGCCGTCGCCAACATGGCGCACGCGATCAAGCGCATCTCGGTGGCTCGCGGCCATGACGTGACGCGCTACGCGCTCGCCTGTTTCGGCGGCGCGGGCGGCCAGCATGCTTGCCTTGTCGCAGATGCGCTGGGCATGGAGCTGGTGATGATCCATCCGCATGCCGGCGTGCTCTCCGCCTATGGCATGGGGTTGGCGGACCGGTCGGTGTTGCGCGAGCGCACGGTCGCCCTCCCGCTGGTGGAGATGTCGGCTATCCGCGAGGCGGCCGCCGCGCTGGAGGCATCGGCGCGCGATGCGCTGGCGTCGCAGGACATCGGCGATGCGGCGATCGAGACCGTCGGCCACGCGCATCTCCGACTCGCGGGCACGGACAGCCTGATCGAAGTGCCGTTGGGTGACGCTGCCAGCATGAAGGCCGCGTTCGAGGAGGGGCATCGCGCGCGCTTCGGCTTCGTCGCGGCGGGCGATCTCCTTTGCGACATGCTGCAGGTGGAGGCGATTGCCCGCTCCGGCGAGGTCACTGATGCCTCCTTGGCCCCGGAAGCGAAGGGGCCGGTTTTGCCCAAAGCCGAGGTGGAGACCTTCCTCGCGAGTGAGCCCCGCCGCGTGCCGCTCTACGATCGTGCCGATCTGCCCGCCGGCTGGTCGGTGGCGGGGCCGGCGCTGGTGATCGATGCGGTCTCCACCACCGTCGTCGAGCCGGGCTGGGCCGTCCGGGTCGATGCGCTCGGCAACCTGATCCTCCAGCGGGTCGTGCCAATTGCGATCACGACCGGCGGCACCACAGTCGACCCGGTACGACTGGAGATTTTCTCGGCGCTTTTCATGGCAATCGCCGAGGAGATGGGCGCTGCGCTCCAGCATTCGGCAGCGTCGGTAAACATCCGCGAACGGCTTGATTTCTCCTGCGCGCTATTCGATGCGGGCGGCAACCTGATCGCCAACGCGCCGCACATGCCGGTTCATCTGGGCTCGATGGGCGAGAGCATCCGCACAATCATCGTCGGCCGCGCCGGTCGGATGCGGCCGGGCGACGCCTATGCTCTAAACGATCCCTTCGGCGGTGGCACGCATCTGCCCGACATCACCGTTGTCATGCCGGTGTTCGTTGATGAGGGGGCCGAGGCGCCGGCCTTTTTCGTTGCGGCGCGCGGGCACCATGCCGATATCGGCGGCATCAGCCCCGGATCGATGCCGCCCACCAGCACTCGGATCGAGCAGGAAGGGATCATCCTGCGCGACGTTACCGTGCTGGAGGAGGGGCGCTTCTGCGAGGCCGAATTGCGTGCGCAACTGGCCGAGGGGCCGTGGCCAGCGCGCAATCCGGACCAGAACATCGCCGATCTCCAGGCACAGGTCGCCGCCTGCGCGCGCGGCGTCGCTGAGCTGCAGCGCATCGCCGCCGATTACGGCGCCGATGTCGTCACCGCCTATATGGAGCATGTGCAGGCCCATGCCGAAGCTGCGGTGCGGGCGCTGATCGGGCGGCTCGTCGAAGGCCGCTTCGCCTATGAGATGGATGATGGCGCGGTGGTTGAAGTCGCCGTCTCGATCGACCGCGAGGCGCGCTCCGCCACCGTCGACTTCACCGGCAGCAGCGCGCAGCTCGGCAGCAATTTCAACGCGCCGCGATCGATCACGCGGGCGGCGGTGCTCTACGCCTTCCGAACGCTGCTCGACGAGCCGATCCCGATGAACGACGGCTGCCTGCGTCCGATCCGCATCGTCGTGTCGGAGGGATCAATGCTCGATCCGCGGCCGCCCGCCGCCGTCGTCGCCGGCAATGTCGAGACCAGTCAGGTGGTGACCGACGCGATCTTCGGCGCGCTCGGCGTCATGGCGGCGGCGCAGGGCACGATGAACAACTTCACCTTCGGCAATGCGCGCGTCCAATATTATGAGACGATCGCCGGGGGATCGGGCGCGGGACCGGACTTCAACGGGACGTCCGCCATCCAGACGCACATGACCAACAGCCGCCTCACCGATCCCGAGGTGTTGGAGACGCGCTTCCCGGTGTTGCTGGAGCGCTTCGCGATCCGGCACCGTTCGGGCGGGCGAGGGCTGCACCGCGGCGGCGACGGCGCGGTCCGCGTGATCCGGGCGCGCGCGCCGATCGCGGCCGGCATCCTTGCCAATCGCCGCCGCGTGCCGCCATTCGGCATGGCCGGCGGCGAGCCCGGAGCAGTCGGCCGCAATTGGGTGGAGCGCGCCGATGGCAGAATCGAGGAGCTGCCTGCCACCGCCGCCGTGGAGCTCCAGCCCGGCGACCGCTTCGTGATCGAGACGCCCGGCGGCGGCGGCTTCGGCGAGGCCTACTGATGCTGGTGCTCGCCGGCATTGCGGTGATCGTCCTGGGTTTCCTGCTCCGCTTCAATCCGCTGCTGGTGGTCACCGTGGCCGCCGCAGTGACAGGTTGGGCGGCGGGGCTGAGCCCGCTCGCGATCCTCGCCGCGATCGGCAAGGCGTTCAACGGCGTCCGCTACGTCTCTATTATCTGGATCGTGCTGCCTGTGATCGGCCTGCTCGAACGCCATGGCCTTCAGGAGCGCGCTCGTGCCTTCATCGCCGGCTTCGCTGAGGCGACCGCCGGACGGTTGCTGATTGTCTATCTGCTGTTCCGCCAGATCACAGCGGCGGTTGGGCTCAACTCGATCGCCGGGCCGGCGCATACCGTCCGCCCGCTGGTCGCGCCTATGGCGGAGGCGCTCGCCGAGAAGCAGGCCGGCGGCCTTGACGATTCGACGCGCGAGCGGGTGAAGGCGATGGCCGCCGCTACGGACAATGTCGGCCTGTTCTTCGGGGAGGACATCTTCCTCGCCATCGGCTCGATCCTGCTGATGAAGGGGCTGCTCGAACAGTTTGGCATCGAGCTCCAGCCGTTCAGCCTGTCGCTGTGGGCGATCCCGAGTGCGATCGCCGCCTTCCTGATCCACGGCGCCCGGCTGCTGTGGCTCGATCGGAGGTTGGTGCGGTGATCGGGCTGCCCTTCATCTATACGGTCGCGGGCACGCTGTTCGCGCTCTACGCCGCGCTGAGCCTCGCCGATCGCCGGCTCGCCAACACCGCCTTCTGGGGCCTGCTCGCGCTGAGCTTCCTGCTCGGTGATCGGCTGGGGGACATCGCCAATGGTGCGTTGGTGCTGGGTCTGGTGGCAGTCGCGGCGTCCGGCCGGATGCGGCGGGCGGAGACCGTGCCTGACGTCGACCGATCCGCCGAGGCCGCACGGCGCGGCAACCGACTGTTCCTGCCCGTATTGGTGATCCCGATGACGGCGTTGATCGGTACACTCGCCTTCCAGAATTGGCCGGCTCTGGTCGACTCCAAGCAGGGGACGCTGGTGGCGCTGGCGTTTGGCGTGCTGCTGGCGCTGGCGGTCGCCTGCATCTGGCTGCGGCCGCGCCCCGCAACACCGATCCGCGAGGGGCTGCGGCTGATGGATTCAGTCGGCTGGGCCGCCGTGCTGCCGCAGATGTTGGCAAGCCTAGGTGCAGTGTTCGCCCTGTCGGGCGTCGGCACCGTCGTCGGCGGATTGATCGGCGCGCTGGTGCCGCACGGCAGCCTCGTAGGCGCGACGATCGCCTATGGGCTCGGCATGGCGTTGTTCACCATCGTGATGGGCAACGCCTTCGCCGCCTTCCCGGTGATGATGGCGGCGGTCGGCCTGCCGCTGCTGATCCAGGGGCAGCACGGCAACCCGGCGGCGGTGGCGGCGATCGGCATGCTGTGCGGTTTCTGTGGGACGTTGCTCACCCCGATGGCGGCCAACTTCAACATCGTGCCGGCGGTGTTGCTCGACCTGCGGGATCGCTACGGTGTGATCCGCGCGCAGGTGGCGACCGCCTTACCGCTACTGGCGGTTAACATCGCGCTCATCGCCTGCTTCGCTTTCTAGGAGCCCCATGTCGCCTGAGACCGCCGCCCGCTTCGCCCGCCTGACGCTTGGCCATGTCGGGCGCGAATATCCCAACAAGCTCGATCATGTGATGACGGGGCCGCAGGACGTGCGGGCGCCATCCGATCTGCATCCGGTGTTCTACGGCAGCTACGACTGGCACAGCTGCGTGCATGGCTGGTGGCAGCTTCTGCGCCTTGCCCGCCTCCACCCCGATATGCCCGAGAGTGTGGCGATCTGGGAGCGCGCGGATCTCGTGCTGACGCCCGAAAAGATGGCGGGCGAGGTGTCCTATCTGGCACGCCCCGCCTCGGCTCCGTTTGAGAGGCCCTATGGTTGGGCTTGGGCGATGGCGCTTCACCGCGAGGCGGCTGCCACGCGCTGGGGCGACGTGCTGGCGCCGCTCGCGCACGCCTTTGCCGACCGGCTCGAGGCCTTCCTGCCGAAGCTCACTTACGCGATCCGCAGCGGTGCGCACTTCAACACCGCCTTCGCACTGGTGCTCGCGCTTGACTGGACGCGCGTCTTTCGCCCGGCGCTGGCGGAGCTGATCGCCGCGCGGGCACTGAACTGGTACGGCGAGGACCGCGCCTGCCAAGCCTGGGAGCCGAGTGGCGACGACTTCCTCTCACCGACGTTGTGCGAGGCGCTGCTGATGAGCCGCGTGCTGGACGCCGATGCCTTCGCGCGCTGGTTCGACGCCTTCCTGCCGGAGATGGTGGCAGAGAGGCCCGCGACGCTGTTCACGCCGGCCCATGTCTCCGACCGGAGCGACGGCAAGATCGCGCATCTCGACGGGCTCAACCTCAGCCGTGCGTGGTGCTGGCGCGGGATCGCCGCCGCGCTGGGGAAGGGGCATCTTGCGGTTGCCGTGGCGAGGGCCGCCGCCGACCGCCACCTCGCGGCTAGCTTCCCACATATCGAGGGCGACTATATGGGCGAGCACTGGCTCGCGACGTTCGCGTTGCTCGCGCTGGAGGGCTAGAGCGCGGCCACCGCCTTCTCCTGCTCTTTGAGCCGGCCGAGCGACAGGCGGGCGCTGGCGATCAGCTCGGCCAGCTGCATGGCATAGAAGAAGCGAATCGTCTCCCGCGTGCCCTTGCACAGCGTTACCGTGCCGGTCGCGTCGTAGCGCAGCAACCCGGCTCTCGCGGCGTCGTTCAGCAGGCGGCGTACATGCATGTAGGATACACCGAAGCGCGCGGCCGTGAGCTTGAGCGAGATCGGGATCGGTCGCGCTGGCGGAAAGGCACCGCCATCCTCCCCCTCGACCAGCATCGAAACAATCTGGAGCCCTGCATAGCGGTGCATCAGGATCTGCCGGAACGCGGGCGTCTCGACGGTGGTGCGGGCGAGGCCGAGGAGACGCCCGGCCTGTATGCGCAGGAAGTCCTCGAACAGCGCGGGCCGGTCGAGGCGATCGAGCAGAACGGCGATCGTCGGTTCGATCAGCGAAGCTGCCGTGAGCGCGGCGCGAAGGTGGCTTCGCCATGCCGCCAGGAAGGCGGGGGTCGGAGCATAACGCGTCGCCTTGCGGTCACCGCTGCCGGGTAGCGCCTGCAGCGGCTCGACATAGCCGATGTGCTGGAGGAACTGGAGCAGCAGCCGCGCCCGGCCGGAGCTGGTAAAGCCCGAGGCGACGCAGCTCGCCTTGAGCTGCGGCAGGGTCATGCCACCCGATGCGTGGAGATAGACGGTCCACATCGCCGTGACGTAGCGACCCGCATCCTTGAAGACCGCCGCCAGCGCCGGATCGGCGTCGCCGCCTGCCAGCATGCTCGCCGCCAACGCCCGCGCCGCGCGAGGGAAACGAGGGTGGGCGGCGATGCGGAGCGCGCCATGGGCCGGGCGGGGGGCATCATGGGGGAGCCATGACATCGCCGGGCGAGACATTGCGTCCATAGCCACCTCTTCGCGCCATGGGCGCTGTCGAAGATTGCCGCGAAAGCTGCTGCCGCCTGAATGGGCGGTTATTACCCGGAACAGTTCGTCACTGTAACAACCGCCGGCGGCCGTGACGATCAAATTTGTTCGCTTGTCCGGTTCGTGCCCAGGCAACAGGATGTGGCCCGATGGGGGGAACGGGGACGCCACGTCGCCGCGCCATCAAGAAGCCGAGATGATGCGGGCGGCGGATCCGACGGCCAATGCGCTGGGCCCGTACTGCTGCATCGTCGGACTTTGGGTGAGGCGTATCGCACCATCAAGCCTGGAGACACGAAGATGCGTCACCTGTTCGCAGCTCTATCGGCGATGAGCCTTCTCGCCGCGGCACCGGCCTTCGCTGCCCCCGCCGATCCAGAAGCGCCGAGCTATGAGAACGGCCCGGTGTGGGACTTCACTGAGGTGAGGACCCAGGATGGCCATTTCGACGATTACATGCGGTGGCTCGCCAGCCAGTGGAAGGGGCAGGAGGAAGCGCTTAAGAAGGCGGGCGTCATCACCGACTACAAGGTACTGATCGCCTCCGATCCTCGGGAGAACGAGGGCGACATCATGCTGGCCGTCCAGTTCCCCAATATGGCGGCGTTCGATCGTTCGGTGGCCGACCAATATGCGCTTCAGAAGCGCATCTTTGGATCGTTGGCGCAGGCCTCCCGCGAGCAGGCCGCGCGCGGAACCATTCGCACGATCAAGTCCGACTATCTGATGCGCGAGGCGGTGCTGAAATAGCCCTTCCGCGTTGGGAGACAACGCCATGTCCGGATGCCGGCCGCCGCCGCTTTCCCCGTTTGCGGGGAGGCGGACATGCGCCGGCATCTACGCATCTGACTCCGCCGGCGCGAGGCCCTGATGGCTACGCTCGCCAATCCGGCCGCGGCCGATGCCGTCAGCACCCGGGCATCGCTGTCGGGCCCCGCGATCGGCATGCTCGCCGCCGCGATGTTCATGAATTATGCGGATCGGGGCAGCTTGTCCGTCGTGTCGACCGTGCTCAAGGGACAGCTCGCCATTGATGATGCCGGGATGGGCGTGCTTCTTTCTGCCTTCTTCTGGAGCTACGCTGCCGCGCAACCCTTCGCGGGCTGGCTGGCACAGCGCTACGACGTCCGCCGGGTGCTGGCGATCGGTGTGGCGCTGTGGGCGGGCGCGACGATGCTGTGCGGGCTCGCAACGGGCTTTCTGACGCTGCTCGGGCTTCGGCTGCTGCTCGGCTTTGGCGAGAGCGTCATCTTTCCCTGCAACGCCTGCTTGTTCGCCCGCAACCTTGCCGACCATGAGCGCGGACGCGCCAACGCGGCCATGTCCCTGAGTATGTCGCTTGGCCCGACGGCTGGCACGCTGGTCGGCGGCCTCATTCTAGCGTCCTATGGCTGGCAAGCGGTCTTCCTCTGTCTGGGCGCGGTTACGCTTTTGTGGCTCGTGCCGTGGCTGCTGACGCCGCTTGGGCCCCGGCCCGACTGCTCGCGCCCGACGGGCGGTCCCCCGGCTTATGCCCAGATACTCCGCCAACGCGCGCTGTGGGGCGCCGCGCTCGGTCAGTTCTGCTATTCCATTCCGGCCTATATGCTGCTGACCTGGCTTCCGCTGTTCCTGGTCCAGTCTCAGCATCTTTCGCTCACGAGCATGGCGCTGACCGGCGGCTTCATCTTCGCGATGCACGGCCTGACCGCGGTGAGCTCTGGCATGGCATCAGACGCGTTGATTCGGCGCGGAGCCTCGGTGACGTGGGTGCGCAAGGGATTCCTGCTTCTCGGCCTCGCCGGCGGCGGGCTCGCCATGCTGGGCGCGAGCCTCGGCAACGGGTGGGTGGTGATCGTCTGGCTTGCGCTCAATGCTACGTTCTCGGGTTTCGCAAATCCGATGGTGTTCGCGATCGGCCAGACGCTGAGCGGGCCCAGCGCAGGAGGCCGCTGGATGGGCTTCCAGAATCTCGTTGGCAATCTGGCGGGCATCGTCGCCCCGATGGTGACGGGCTTCGTCGTGCAGGCCACTGGATCGTTCACCGCCGCTTTCGCGTTGGCGGCAGCCATATCGTTCGTCGGGGTCCTATGCTGGGCTCTGATCGTGCAGCGGATCGAGCCGGTGGAATGGCAGCGCCCCAGCGCCGGATGAACCTGGCCGCTTGCTAGGTGTATTACTGAGCTATATGGCTTGCGTCCTTCCTTGGAGGGGGTCGTTTCATGCGCTTTATTCTGTCTGTCGCCGCGCTCCTGACCGCGCCGGCGGCATTCGCCGCGACAACCGCCGGGTCGCCTGTTCCACAGGGGGTGCTCCCTGATACTGCGAAGCCGATCGCCTATCGGCTCGACCTCACCGTGCTGCCCGACCAGCCGCGCTTCTCGGGCCATGCCGAGATTGACGTGGAGCTAAAGGCGCCGACCCGCTCACTCTATCTGCATGGTCGCGATCTCAAGGTGACGACGGCGCTCGCGCGGGTGGGGACGGCCAAGACCACGGCCACCTACACCCAGGTCGATCCGCTCGGCGTGGCGCGTCTCGATTTCACCAAGCCGCTCCCGACGGGCAAGGTGACGCTGGTGTTTGACTATAGCGCGGCGTTCAGCAGCGGGCCGTCGGGCATGTACCACATCAAGGTGGGCGACACCTGGTACGCCTGGACCCAGTTCGAATCGATCGACGCTCGCGCCGCTTATCCGGGCTTCGACCAGCCCGGCTACAAGACGCCCTTCACCGTCTCGTTGACGACCAAGCCCGGCTACACCGCCGTAAGCAACGCGCCCGAGACCGGCACCGTGAAGGCCGGCGCGCTGGAGAGACACCAGTTCGCCGCCACCAAGCCGCTGCCGACCTATCTGGTCGCGATGATGGTCGGACCGTTCGCGACCGTCAGCGGGTCGGCGGCGTCCACGCCAGAGCGCCCCGAGCCGCTGCCCGTCCGCATCGTCGCGACGCAGCCCAACAAGGACAAGATGGACTTTGCGCTCCAGAACACCGGGCCAATCGTCGGCCTATTGGAGAAATATTTCGGTCGCCCCTTCCCCTTTCCCAAGCTGGACCAGATCGGCTCGCCGGTGATGCCGGGCGCCATGGAGAATGCCGGCGCCGATACCTATGGCGACAGTATCCTGTTCCTCGACAAAGGGGCATCCACCTCGCAGAAGCAGGAATTCGGCATGGTGGTGAGCCATGAGCTCGCCCACCAGTGGTTCGGCGATCTCGTTACGCCCAAATGGTGGGACGACATCTGGCTGAACGAGAGCTTCGCCAACTGGATGGGCTACCGCATCGGCAACGAGTGGCGACCCGACCTCAAGATCAACGCCAACGCGATCGACGAAGCGTTCGCCGCGATGAACACCGACGCGCTGAAGGCGGGCCGCCCGATCCACCAGCCGATCAGGACAAACGGCGACATCGACGCCGCCTTCGACGCCGTCACCTACGGCAAGGGCGGGCAGGTGGTTGCGATGATCGCCGCTTATCTCGGCGACGAGAAGTTCCGCGACGGCGTGCGCCTCCACCTCAATCACCACGCCTATGGCAATGCATCCACCGACGAGTTCTTCGCCTCGCTCGCCGAAGCCGCGCATGACCCGCGCGTGCTGACCGCGCTCAAGAGCTTCGTCGACCAGCAGGGCGTGCCGGTGGTGCGCGTCGAGCGCACGACGGCCGGGCTCGCCATCAGCCAGAAGCGCTATGCGATGCTCGGCACCGACATCGCGTCGCAGATCTGGACCATCCCGCTCTGCATCCGCGTCGGCGATACGCGCCAGTGCAGCCTGCTCGACAAGGCGAGCGCGACGCTGCCGATCACCGGCGCCAGCGCGATCATGCCCAATGCGGGTGGCACCGGCTATTACCGCTTTTCGCTGTCCGAGGCCGAGTGGCGCAAGCTGATCGGCGTGGCCGCCAGCCTGCCGCCCGGCGAGGCGCTGGCACTGACCGACAGTCTATGGGCCGGTTATCGCGCGGGTGAGGTGGCGCCCGCGCTGTTGATCGAGGCGGCGAAGGTGATGGCGGCCAACCCCTATTCGGGCGCGGCGGTGGACGGCGGCCAGCGCATGACGGGGCTGCGCACCCGCGGCCTGATCCCGGCGGACGAACTGGCCACCTACCGCGCGCAGATGGATGCGATCTACGCACCCAGGCTCGCAGCGCTCGGCTTCGATCCGAAGGCGGGCATCTACACTGCTGAGGATCCGGACCGGCAGAAGCTCCGCTCCGATCTCGTGTCGCTGCTCGCCGGCGAGGCGCAGGACAAGGAGGTTCTCGCCACACTCGCCAAGGCGGCCACAGCCTATCTCGGCGGTGACAAGGATGCGCTCGACCAGTCGCTCTATGACGACGGCCTCGACGCCTATCTCGCGGCCGGCGGCAAGGGGGCGGTCTCGGCTCTGTTCGAGAAGGCGGTGACGAGTGACGACACGCTGTTCCGCGATTCCGCGATGGGCGCATTAGGACGCGGCAACGATGCGGCGACGGGACATTGGTTGATCTCGCACATGGCCGACACGCGGCTGCGGCCCAGCGACAAGCAAGGACTGTTGCGCCGTCTCATGTACCAGCCCATTACGCGCGACACAGCATTCGACTGGCTGATCGCCCACTACGACGACTTCGTGAAGGACAACGGCATCTTCACCGCGTCGACGCTGCCCAGCTATGCGGCGGGTTATTGCTCGGTAGAGAAGGCGACCGCCATTGAGGCGGCATTGCGTCCCAAGGTGGAGAAGTACAAGCGCGGGGCGCTGTCGCTCGATCGCACCGTCGAGCAGGTCCATGACTGCGGCGTGCTCAAGCAGGCGCGCGGCGCCCAGATCGCCGCCATGTTCCGGCAGAAGTGATCTGGCGTGCCACGGGGGAAGAGGTGGCCTCTGCATCCACTTCCCCCGTGGCAATCGCAAACTTGCTGTCACAAAGGAGCCGGGAAGGCAGCAGGAGCCGCCTCGCCAGGGCGCCTGGCCGCGCGTAGGCGGCAGCAACAGCCCAATCAGACACCATTCCTCGTCCGAAAGCCCGCTCCGCTCGCTTAAAGCTACCTCCAAAAGGCAGTCTTGAGTCAGCCCCCCGTCATCTCGGACCGCCGCCATGTCGATCGACGTATCGGTCGACCGAAAGGTCGGCGACATTGTCGGCCGCGACATGCAGCGCCACTGTCCAACGGATGTCGTCAGCGAAACCGCCACCCAGATCATATTGATGATAGAGGCATTTCACGACACGAGTCGCGTGGCGGTCGACATGGCAGGTGGCGCCGGCGGTTTGCAGCCGCGCCTTAGCGACCGCAATTGGTGTGCCGGCAGGCACGCTTGCGCTCAACAAGGCCCTGGCCTTGTCCATCTGTTCTGCGACCTGCGCCTTGCTCAGTCGTGCGTCGCGCGGATAGCTGGCCTCGAGGTCCGAAAATGACGGCGCAGACACAGGTGCGCCCTGAGCGCGGGCAACGAACGGTACTGTGATGGCAGCGCAGACGAGAAGGGCCTTGGTGGTTGAAGCATGCATCAGCTGGATCCTTTGGGCATGCTCAGAGTATCAGCTCTTGCCCCGGACAAGATAAGCCATCGACTATTCGACCCGCTATTGAATGGCAGTGGAGAATGGCCGCCTCAGCAAACGGAGGATCGTTCGAGAAAGGCTGGCTTCGGGGCCGATATGCCCGTCATCCGATACCCGGCGCTCGTCCTCGCTTGGATGACCGTTCAGTTGGACAGGCGCTCGAAACGTTCGTTCGTTGATTCAGCCCAGGGTCTGAGATGACTGGCCTCGGGCCGTATGGCCTATGGATTAGCGTGATCCCCCGTCGACGCGCGATGCCACTAGCTGGGCTGCCATGTCGAAAAGCATTTCAGGATTCCCCACCCGTAGATTAAGGGCGCCGAGTTCTGCACCTTCTGCCACCCAAATCTCCCGTACGCCGGAGGCTAGGCCGTCGAGGACCTGAGCAGCGGCCGCTTCGGGTGAGTAGGCGTTTTGACTGAGGGAGTCAGCTTCCCCGCTTGTCGAACCGTCAGGCAACAGCGCGTTGGCGCCAATCTGAGTGCTGATCGTACCCGGCACGACGACGCTGACGCCAATCCCGCAGTTTTGCTCGACCTCAGCGCGCAGAGCGTCATAATAGCCGAGGCATGCATGCTTGGCGGCGGAGTGGCCACTGCGGAGCGGGGCGCCAACCTTGCCTGCCACTGATGCCAAAATCGCGATCCGTCCTGACCGTCGTTCGACCATCGCCGGCAGGACTAGCTGTGTGAGACGGAGCGGCGCGAAGAAATCCATTTCTATCACCTGCCGATAGACCTCGAACTGCGTGTCGAGAACTAGACCGCGCTGGCCAACACCGGCATTGTTGATGAGCAAGTCGGTTCAGAACATGTAGGCGGCGCCAACGACCACTGAGTTGCGGCCATGCGGCCGCTAGTCGTAATAGTCTCCCCCTGGCACAGCCCCCGTCCAGGCCAGGCGCAGATCGAATGCGCCGACCTCCGTCGCTACTCCCAGGCGCCAGTCATAATGCCCACGTGACGTGCCCGGCGCCCGCGGGCCGCTTATCTGCGTCAGAGCGCCGACATGACCGTTCATCTGCCAGTTCTTGTACGGTTTTACCACAGCATCGGCGTCCGCATACAAGGTGGAAACGCTATGTTTGAAATAATCTGGCGAATATCGTATGTGTGTCGACAGATGATTTGTGATAATTCCGACGTAAAGTTCGGTATAGTTGGCGCCGTAGTTGCCACTAAAATAATGTGTGTAGCGCGCATTAGTCAAACCGGCGTCGAGTGCTGGCCCCGAGTCTGTCCGCTGGGCATATCCAATATACTCCTGGAAACCGAGGAGTTTTGCGCCTGAGTGAAGGGTATCAACCCCGGTTGCTGATCCTCCCGCGTAGAACCCGCTCGCGTCGTCGTAGGAAAAGTCAAAAGTGCCGATGGGCCGCCCGTCACTGAGCGACCGGCTGCGGAACTTGTCATCGCTTGAAACGGAAAGGCTTGCGGCGATCTGCGCCGATGCCGGTACTGCGCTACCTGCCGCGATCAGCGCCAGAAGCGACCAGCACGCGCCGCAACCACGACGGTCGAGGCTACGGGTGCAGGTTGGTCGCAAGGTGGTTGACGCAAGCGAACTCACAGAATTGCGGAACGTGGAGCCTCGTCGCCTGCGCGTCGACGCCCCGGCTGGTGGCGACCGGGTGCAGGTCGGCGAGATGCCACACCTGCGCGGCGGGCTCCGCGGGAAACAGCTGATTGTTGTAGGAGGTGCCGCTGCCACGTGTCTGATATAAATGCATGGGTTCAGCCCAGGCCACGCTTGGATCCTGCGAGACTTTTGTCGCCATGGTCTCCGGGGACTGGCCCTCCGGCACCATCATGATGAAACAGTCGAGCCCCAATAACGGCATCGGCCAGTCCTCGACGAGCCTGAGCTCATGTTCGCGCGCGATACGCTTGCCGATACGCTGGAGAGCACTGCGCGACATCGCGTCACCATAGCTTCCGCCGTAATTTGCACCGGGGCGAAAATGCGGCGGCGCCTGGCGCAGGAGAACAAGGATCTGCCGATCGGGGGAATTGACGTCAGCATTCTGAGAGCGTGCCGGGATGGCAACCATCCAGCCAGCGAACGCAAGGCAAAGGGATAGCAGAACGCCAACAGTGCGCTGGCGCGGAGTCATGGTTGCGGGCTCGTATCGATCGGCTGGGCGAGCACGACGTCGCGCTGCCCGCGCAGCCTGTTCAGCGCCAAGGCGCGCGCCGCAGCCGGCACGTGCAGCACATAGGCACCGGCCGCTGTCGGGCCGTCGACCAGTCGGGCGCCACTGGCATTGAGGGTTCGACGCAATGAGCGTTCGCTGGCGTCAGGTCGAAAGATGACGATCACATTGCCGGTCGCCGCGGTCGGTACGCTACCGAGGGTGTGGTATGGGGCCGGCCTGCCGAGCGGCGGCAACGCTGTTGTTGCAATCAGCACGAGTGCGGCTGCCTGCGCGGCGGCGATCCATCCCATCCCGCCCGGACGGCTAAGCGCGCGCCAGATTGCCGTTCTCGGCCGCAGGGCGGCTGGGCTCCCGGGTGGGGCGACGTCGAGGCGGCGGCGCATTTCCGTCCAGGCCGGACTACTATCCAGAGGAAGAGCGGCTACTTGTGCGCGGAGTTCACGCTCCGCCACCAGCTCCGCCTGGCAGTCCACGCAATCTGCGAGGTGCGCCTCGACCTGGGCACGATCGACCGGATCGAGCTGGCCGGTAATATACCAGGGCAGCAGCTTTTCGGTCTCTTCATGTCGGTCATGGAGGCGAATGACGTGGCCCATTGATCTACCCCCTATACCCAGTCCGCCAGCTCGCCGGCCAGCTTGCGCTTGAGGTGGCGTCTGGCGTGGAACATCCGCGACTTCACCGTGTCTACCGGGCAATCCATGATCTCGGCGATCTCACGGTAGCTGATCTCCTGGAAGTAGGTCAGATTCACGACAGCGCGATGGTCCGGCGAAAGCTCGCCGATGGCGCTGAACAATGCTGTCTGCGCCCATTGCTGATGGAGCTCCTGATCGGGGCCGGCGTCGGGAGAGGCACGGGTCTCCGCATCCCTGTCTTCGACCGGCTGATCCTGTCGCCGCAGGGCCTTCATGGCCTTTCGGTAGGCAATGGCGAAAATCCAGGTCGAGAGCTTGCTGGCGCCGCTATAGCTGTCGGGCCGTTCCCAGACGACCATCATCGTGTCGTTGAACACCTCCTCGACCAGCTGGGGCCGATGGATCAGGTTAATCAGGAAACGCGTCAGGCGTGGATGATAGTTCCGATACAGTTCCTCGAACGCACGCCGATCGCGCGCGCGGATGCGGGAAATCAGTCGCGCATCGTCCTGTGCACTTGACCGTGGCACTTGTGCACTTGACCGTGGCACTTGCCGCTGCCCATCGTTTACCACCGCATTGCCCCCCAAAGATCACCTCCTTTCGCTGCGTTTAAGTGTCGGGATGCGCCACAAAGGTTCAACGCGTGCAGCGAGGGTCCGCGGGGTTCTGGCAGGGGATCCGGACAGCTCTGATCCATGCGCGGCCGCCTGTCGAGGTGACGCATCGTGGGGGTCTGCAAACGGGTACCGGTGTGTCGGTCGTCTATTCGAGGGAGGAACCGTCGAAGGCTAGGGGAGGGGAGGGGCATCGCTCGAAGAAAGGGTGCGGATGTCGACGATTCGGCGCTCACCGCCGACCCGCCCGAGCTGGACGATCACGTCGATAAGCGAACGCGCATAGTCCAGCGTTTCGCGGCGCGAAAGCGTGAGCCCCGATTGCATGACCATCAGTGCGATCTGCTCCAGTGCACCCTCCGGTGTGTTCGCATGAACGGTGGTGAACGAGCCGGGATGGCCGGTATTGATCGCCCGAAGGAAAGTCGCGGTTTCACGCCCGCGGATCTCGCCAACGATGATGCGATCGGGCCGCAGTCGCAACGACGCCTGTAGCAGGTCCTCGACTGTCACCTTGGCCTCGCCCATGTCTCCCTTCACAGCCACCAGCCCGAGCGTGTTGGGTTGGGATACAATGATCTCGGGTGTGTCCTCGACCGTGATGATGCGCTCGTCGGCCGGCACCGTTCTGAGCAGTGCGTTGAGGAAGGTGGTCTTGCCCGATGAAGTGCCGCCCGAGATCAGCACCGTCTTGCGTGCCCTGACTGCTCCCCGGAGGAAAGCGATCGGCTGGGCGCGGATGAGGTCCGTAGTTTCGACCACCGCCCCACCTTGTTGGCTTCGGGCCGGCAGTGCGCGGTCATAAGCCTCCAGAGGTCGCAAGATCGGGAGGTGACGCCGGATTGACAGAGCCCAGCCCGATCGCGTCGCTGGCGGCCCCACCATCTGTATTCGTTCTCCGTCGGGCAGAACGGCGGCGAGCAGGGGGCTCTCGCGATTGACGCCCTGATGCGTCGCGCGAGCGATTTGCGCAGCAAGCCTGCTGAGCAGCGTGTCGTCGACCTGTCGGTCGTCGATCCGGCGCATCGCAACATGTCCGGCCTGTTCCACCCACACCTCGCCAGGTCGATTGACCATCACCTCCGTGACGTCGGGTTGCTCAAGATATTTGGCGAAGGGACGTAAATAAACGCGGAGATAGACGCCGAGACCGGCATGGTCCTCGAGCGGGACTGGTGCTTCTGCGCTCACTCGCCATCCACAGAAAAATCGAGGTCGCGCGCGGCAAACACCTGGATGGGCGTGCCCTGCATCACCTTGACGGTGGGCGAGATCTTGATCTGGTTCTGGAGCGCGACGCCTGCTGCGCCCGAGCCTCCGCCAACCGAACCGAGTACTACGGTGTTGCTGCCCGACCCGCCGACCGCGCTTGCCAGACCCTCTACCACCGAGAGCAGAATCGCCGACCCAAAGCGTTGCATGAAGTGACTGTTGACCTTGCCAGCAAGGCCGGTCTGGCCGACCTCGTCGGTCGTCGGCGAGCCCAGCTGCATCGAGACTCCATCCGGG